>ENA-ORFA01000183-ORFA01000183.1-marine-metagenome-genome-assembly--contig:-NODE-183-length-27552-cov-4.509481_pt1 | contig 27552 bp, 24 predicted proteins | sample MGYA00248621_ERZ508587 | MGnify/ENA primary metagenome ERZ508587 (study PRJEB26250, sample SAMN06266239) | marine metagenome | isolation source: Columbia River Estuary | place: USA:Columbia River Estuary... | reverse complement strand
ACGCTGCAAGAAGCGGTAGTAAGTGTCGCGGTTCGGGTAGGAAGAAGCGGCCGACTTTCCAGGTACCCGCAGCGATCAGCTCACGGTTGTCGGCCAGATAACCAGCAATGAATAGTGCAAGCGCAATCTTGGCGAACTCACCGGGCTGAAAGTTGATGGGACCGATACTGACCCAAATGCGCGCCCCGCCAGATGAAAATCCAATTCCTGGCACCATGGGCAATAACAGCAATCCGGCACCGAAGAAAAAGAAGGTCCACTTGTATCGCGCTAAATCATTCACTCGTTGAATCACAAAGAGCACGGCGATAAACGCGGCAACACCGACGAACGTCCAGGTTGTTTGTAATCCAGCAAGGCGTTCAGACAGACGAGCGATCATCACGTAGCCAATGCCATTCAACAGAGTCGCGACGGGAAGCAATGTTGAATCGGCTCCCTGCGCTAGCCAGCGCACACCGATATGTGCAGACATTAAAACCAAAAGCAACACAGCCAAGAACGGCAAGATCCGTGGAGGAATGACTGAGTTCTGACCGAGCGAAGCCAATGTGTACGAACCGGCAGTGATGACACCCGCCATCAGTACAAGGCGAAATTCGGTTGAACGCCGTCGGGCGGCGATATCGCTGTGAGTGTTAGTCACTGGCTCGATGTGATGGCCGAAATAATCACCGTTGCGGTGATTGCTGCCGATGCCAACCACATTGCGTATGTCGCAACCGTGAACCAACGAGATGGTTGCGATAGAGCGATGTTGACAATTGCTAGACCCGGGGGAATCACCGCAATTTCTTCGGTAATCGTTGCGGCGGTTGTTGATGCCGTATCAATACCGTCGTTGATTACCGGTAGTTCGGGCTCAGAAGCGACAAGATCTTCATTATCCACTACTTCAAAATCAACGACGACAACAGTGATGTTGTCGCGACCACCATTGCGGTTAGCTAGATCAACGAGTCGATCGGCTAGATCTTGAACCGAAACTGATAAACGAATCTCGGCTTCGATTTCGTCATCGTCGGCTTCATCAACCAATCCATCGCTACACATAATGTAACGATCACCATCTTCGACAGTCATGGGGAAAGTATCGATGTCAACCCACGACTCAATGCCCATGGCCCGCAACACGATATTGCGCTGAAAGTGCACTCGAGCTTCGGCCCGAGTAATGGCTCCGCGATCGACCAATGTTTGAACATGTGAATGATCTTTGGTGACTTGGCGCAGTTCGCCGTGACGCCAGAGATAGGTGCGACTGTCGCCCACGTTGGCAACAACGATTTGATTGTCGGGCGCATTAGTGACTGCGAGTCCTGTGAGTGTGGTTCCCATGCCCGCCTTGGAAGAATCGTGCATTGCTTCCATAAAGATCGCGGTATTGGCGGTTGAAATAGCGTCGGCCAATAAACCTGGCGATGAGACACGAACTTTGGGATCGGTATAGACCTCTTGAAGAATACGCACAGCAATTTCGCTGGCAACTTCGCCGGCACTATGTCCACCCATGCCGTCGGCAACAAAGTACAAACCATCAATCGAGACGTAATTGTCTTCGTTTCCATCTCGTACTTGACCTACATGTGTGGTGACACCACTTGTTGCGCGAATCATTTGACAGCCTCAATGATGACTGAACCGATTTGCACGCGATCGCCAATTTTCAAATTGGCTGTTTTGTCGATGCGATGGTTATTGACAAAGGTTCCATTTGTTGATGACAAGTCATCAACAAAGATTCGGCCATCTCGTGTGACGAAACGAGCGTGATGGGTACTCGCGAATTCGTCATCGTCAAGACACATGTCATTATCGGTAGCGCGACCGACGGTGAATGGCTGCTCAAGAGTAAAAGTGAATCCTCGGAGTGGTGCGGGAGTAATCACTTTCATACGGGCAACACGATACGGGCGTGGAACCTTGACTGCGCCGACAGGGGAGTCTGATGTGACCGTTTTCGGAGTACCAGGGCCTTGTGCCGACCTATTGACCGCGGGAACTCGGACTTCGTTCCATACTGCCCACAGAACTCGGGCAAAGAAAAGGTAGAGAGCAAGTAAAAGAACAATCTTGAGAACGCCGAGGAGCTGATCAGTCATGTTCGATAACCGTCAAGCGGCTTACTTGGCCTCGTAACGAATGGAATGGCTACCAACCGAAATGATGTCGCCGTCGCGAAGGGCCCGTTCAAAAGTAATCGTGACACCGTTGACCTTGGTGCCATTGGTTGAACCTAAATCGTTCACGGCGTATCCACCATCGCGGGCTTTGATTTCGGCGTGACGGCGACTGACATTTGAGTCATCAAAGGCAATCTCGCATTCAGATAGGCGGCCAATAATGAGAGTGTCTTTCCCGAGGGTGATTTTGCGGTCATCGGGCAAGGTGACGCGGGCAACAATTTCAGTAGAACCGGCTTTGCGCACCGATGAATCAACATCAATACGTCCTGTGCTGACTGACTGGTCAATTTCGATTGTGACCGTGACCGACCCACGTAGGTGGTAGTTCTCGTCAGCGCAATATTCTTTGACGGCTTCAATGAGTTCGGTGATGAGGGCTGGTTCGACATCGGCCAAGGCTGCCTGATCGTCAGGAGCAAGCCGAACAACAAATTGGTTGGGGACGACTCGGCGACCCTTCATATCGACTGTGCGATTGCTGTCTATTTCTTTAATGAGTCGGCGGCCGATCTCGATCGGGCGGACATTGCTTTTAAATGCACGGCTGAACACACCCTCGACCATACGCCCTAGACCATCCTCAAAAGATTGCAGACCCACAAATTCTCCTAGAGAGAAACACTTTGTTGCGTGTCTCAGGGTATCGGGGGGTTGGGGGGATGGTGAGGGCGTGGGTACCCTACAAGGCGTTACTCGGGCGAGTGGCGAAATGGCAGACGCGCTAGCTTCAGGTGCTAGTGATCGTAAGATCGTGGGGGTTCAAGTCCCCCCTCGCCCACTAGTAGTTGCCCTCTGTGCACCACGAAATCGTGCGCTACCGTGAAGGTCGTGACGGGCGACATTTTCATTTTGGGCGGATTTCAAACTGACTTTGCTCGCAACTATGCCAAGCAAGGGCTTGAGGTCAGCGATTTGGTAGCCGACGCGTTGGCAGGCACGTGGGCTGACACTGCGATCGACCCCACCGATCCAAGCAGTATTCAGATCGACACCATTCATGTTGCTAACGCCTTCGGTCAACTTTTCAATGGCCAGGGTCAACTTGGTGGAATGCCGGCAACCGTTGAACCGGCGTTGTGGGGGATCCCCGCATCGCGTCACGAAGCCGCATGTGCATCAGGCGGAATTGCCATCTTGGCGGCAATGGCTGAAATTGAAGCTGGCCGCTACGGGTGTGCGTTAGTCGTTGGCGTTGAACAAGAACGCAATGTGCCAGGCGATCAGGCGGCCGTCAATCTTGGTGCAGCCGCGTGGATCGGCCATGAAGGCCAAGGCGTCACCCATATGTGGCCGCACATGTTCAGTTTGTTGGCCGATGAATATGACGCGCGTTACGGGATTGACGAGCAACATCTTTCGGCGATTGCCGAATTGAACTTTCGAAATGCGAAATCAAATCCAAACGCACAAACTCGAACTTGGTCGCATACACCTGAGTCATTCACCGCCGATGATGTTGCTAATCCCATAGTGGTTGGGCGCATTCGTCGTTCGGATTGCAGTCAGATCACTGACGGAGCAGTGGGTTTGGTGCTCGCCAATCGCAAGCGTGCCGAAGAATGGGCGTCGCGTCGTGGACTCTCTATTGAGTCGGTCCCGCGGATCATCGGTTGGGGACATCGAACAGTTGGGTTGCCATTGGCTGAGAAATTGCAGCGCTCGGCTGACGATGAATATGTCATGCCCCATGTGCGCAAAGCAATCACTGATGCCTTTTCACGCGCGGGCATTGCTGATGTTGCAGGAATTGACGGCATTGAAACGCACGATTGCTTTACCCCTTCTGAATACATGGCGATTGATCACTTCGGTATTACTGCACCAGGCGAAAGTTGGAAAGCCATTGAAGAGGGAAGGCTTGAACGTGATGGCAGCATCCCGATGAATCCTTCTGGTGGTCTGATTGGTGGAGGGCACCCAGTTGGAGCAACCGGAGTGCGAATGGTTCTTGATGCTTCGCGTCAAGTGACTGGACGTGCCGGAGAAAATCAAGTTGACGGTGCACGTACATTTGCAACACTCAATATTGGCGGATCAACAACAACGACCGTCAGTTTTGTTGTAGCGGTCTGACAAAGGTTCAAAGCGGGGGATCACGATGTCATCGTCAATAGTCAACACCATTCACTCAACTTTGCCCGTTGATGATGATCATCCATATCGCACTGGAGCATGGCGTCCCAATCATCGTGAATGGGATGCCGATGATTTAGTTGTTGAGGGAGAAATACCCGCGGATCTAAATGGTGTCTATTTACGAAACACCGAAAATCCCGTTCATCCATCAATTGGTATGTATCACCCGTTCGATGGCGATGGCATGTTGCATCAGGTGTCATTCAATAACGGCAAAGCCAGTTATCGCAATCGCTTTGTTCGAACTGACGGCCTGCAATTTGAACAAGAGGCCGGTGAAGCATTGTGGACTGGCTTTTATGATTTGGCACAAAACTCAAAGCGTGAAGACGGTTGGGGTGCGCGTGGTCGAATGAAAGATAGTTCGAGCACCGATGTCATTGTTCATAACGGAATAGCCCTAACAAGTTTTTGGCAATGTGGTGACGTCTATCAGATGGACCCGATGACACTTGCCGATATGGGTAAGGCCGATTGGGTCAATCAGTTTCCGAGCCCCACAGGTGTCTCAGCGCACACGAAGCTCGATGAAGCCACTGGTGAGTTGTTGATTTTCGGTTACAGCACGTCTGAACCATTTATGCATTATGGCGTTGTTGATGCGCAAGGGAAATTGGTTCATGCGATTGACGTTCCGTTACCTGGACCACGTTTGCCCCATGACATGGCTTTTAGTGAGAACTATGCAATCTTGAATGACCTCCCGTTGTTTTGGGATCCGGACATGATTGAACTGGGTGCGCATGTGCCACGTTTTTACCGCGACATTCCGACTCGCTTCGCCGTTGTGCCACGTCGGGGCAACACCGAAGACATCAAGTGGTTTGAAGCCGACCCAACGTATGTGTTGCATTGGATGAATGCATACGAAGATGGCGATTGGTTGATTCTGGATGGATTCTTTCAACACGACCCCATGCCTGCAAAGCTTGAAGGAACTCCGAAGCCTCTCTCGTTGTATCGATCAATTGACCTAGATCGTTTACAGACACGTCCTCATCGTTGGCGCTTTAACTTGGTGACAGGCGAGACCAAAGAAGAGTCACTTTCTGATCGCGTTATGGAATTTGGAATGATCAATCCAAAGATTGCCGGACAGAATTATCGCTATAGCTACAACATGACCGGTAAACCGGGATGGTTTTTGTTTGATGGCGTTGTTAAGCAAGATGTGTTGACAGGTACTGAAGAGCGCTATTTCTTTGGCGAAGGGGTCTTTGCCAGTGAAACTCCGTTTGCGCCACGGCCAAATGCTGCAGCGGAAGATGATGGATACCTCATCACTATTACGACTGACATGAATCGCGATTGCAGTGAATGTTTGATCTTTGATGCCACGCGATTGACCGATGGACCGATTGCTCGAGTGCGATTACCCGAGCGCATTTCCTCGGGTACTCATTCATGCTGGACGCCAGCTGAGGCACTCGCGTCGCGCCAATAGAGTTTCCCCTACTGACAACGAAGTGATTCTGACGTAAGTTGGCCTTGACATAGTTTTAGATGGGGGTCTACATATGGAAACAGTTGTTCAGGTTGCGCAGGGGCAGTTGCGAGGTTCGGTCGAAAACGGACTACATATATTCAAGGGCGTTCCGTTTGCGGCCCCCATTAATGGAGCAAACCGTTTTCGTGCGCCACAGCCGCGCGAATCTTGGTCGGATGTGCGTGATGCAACTCAAGTCGGATTGATTTCACGCCAAGCACCATTGCCGCCACCTTTTGGTAGCCCGTTGCCAGAGGCAGGTGCAGATTGTTTGAACCTCAATGTTTGGAGTCCTGATGTCACTGGCTCGTTGCCGGTGTATGTGTGGATCCATGGTGGTGCGTTCTACGGCGGCAGTGGTGTCGAGGCGGTATACGACGGTGCGTCGTTTGCTCGCAATGGAGTTGTGTGTGTGACGATCAACTATCGCTTGGGTGCACAAGGCTTCTTGCATCTTGCTGATCACTTTCCAGAATTTGCAGAATCGGGCAATGCCGGATTACTGGATCAGATCGCCGCGCTGAAATGGGTGCAACAGAACATCGCAGCATTTGGTGGTGACCCAACACGTGTCACGATTGCTGGTGAATCTGCCGGTGGTATGAGTGTGTCGTCGTTGATGTCAACGTCTCTCGCCAAGGGATTGTTTGCGCAAGCCATTCCGCAAAGTGGTGCTGGTCATAATGGCATCAGTGCCAAGACTGCAACAGTGATCGCCGGTGAAGTCTTGCGTCGTCTAGATGTGAAGCCTGGTGACAGTGTGGCACTTGCCAAAGTTTCTGATGAGCGCTTGTTTGAAGTGCAACTTGAAGTAATGGCTCTGGTCCTCGAAGGGGACTCAGATATTTTGGGTGAGGCCGCGGGTTCAATGATGCCGTTCCAACCGACCTATGACACGGCAATTTTGCCAAAACGACCAATTAAGTTGATTGAGGCAGGATCGGCAGCGGGCATCAAGGTTCTCACTGGCACCACGATGCAAGAGTCATTGGTTTTTATGATCGCGATGTCACCCATGTTTAGCGAAGAGATGCTTGAAGAAATGGTCACCGCAACATTTGGATCTGCCGAAAAAGGTCTTGCGGCGTTAGAGAAGTATCGCGCCAATCGACCAGGCGCATCGCCTCTCCAAATCTCTGCGGCTGTTGAGACTGATCGCATGTTCATCGTGCCGTGTCGTCGACTTGCTGATGCACAACTCAAACATTCACCAGATGTGTGGACCTACCGCTTTGATTGGGCAACTCCGTTATATGACGGCGCACTAGGCGCGTGTCACGCACTTGAGTTGGTGTTCGTGTTCAACAATCTTGGTGATCCTGCAGCGGCGTATTTGAGTGGCGACAATGCACCGCAGAATGTCGCTGATGCGATGCATCAAGCTTGGATTGCATTTGTGAAGACCGGTAATCCGCAACATGCTGGAATTCCAGAATGGGCCCGACACAACATCAACGACCGACCGATGATGCAGTTCAATACAACGTCAACGCTTGGTCACAATTTGTGTGCAGATGAAATCGCATTGTGGGATGGCGTTCTCTAAGAAACGTCTTTGATGCGTTGACGAAGTTGGACAAAAACTTCTTCGCCAACAATTGCCGTCAGTTCATCGGCCAAACTTTCGATAACCCTGTTGTCACCAACGTATGCCTCGGGTTCTTCGGTGCAGACCCAGGCCATTTTTTCACTGTGATCGCCCCAGTCAGATTTTCTCCAGCCACGGACGGTTGCGACTTCGACGTCGTCTTCACGCATGACCCAATCAACCTTGATGGGTAGTTGCCAACACACTGAAGGTTTCCAGTCGATGGGCGACTCGTTGTAAGCAAGTGCCCCGAGATGTAATGCACAACCCTCGCCGCCAGCGAAGCCGTTGCGATTATGAAAAATGCAAGCGCCATCAACGACGCGTGTTGCATCGTTTTGTTCATCTCTGAATATTCCGCCCGTTTGGGCTTCGGCGTGAAACTGAAAAATCTCCGGTGTCAAAGTTGCGGCCATCGCTGAAAGGTTCATCGCTTCATCAACACCGTCAAGTTCGGCCCCTAGCGAACAGCAACCGTGACCAGTCACAGAATCGCGAGTGTCGCCGATGCCCAGGCATCCACGGCCCCAAATACATGTCCAGTTTGAAGTGATGAACGAACGCTCAAAACGCCAGATCGTGTCACCGGCATCAACCTCGTCGAAGACTGGCTCATCAGACATGTGATCAGGATAGGGCAAGAAATCTACACCAACTATGATCTATTTTTAGATCATAGTGCTATCGTTCAGATCTATGAACCTCGAGCACCCACTTCTAGATTTTGCGAGCGGAGTTCGCGGCAAGGTTATTGAACAACTGCTCGAACTAGATGAGTCGGTTTCGCGACGCGAATTGGCCGGGATGTTGGGTATCGCTTCTGGTAATGCGAGTGCTGTTATTCAAGAATTGATTGACTCTGGTTTGGTGATTGAGGATCGTCAAGGACGCTCCTCAATGGTCAAAATCAACCGTTTGCATCTGTCAGTTGAATTCTTGGTACAGATTCAGAGAACTAAAGATATTTTGATTCATCGCCTGAAAGCAAGATTCTTGAAAATTGAATCCATTTCTCATGCGTGGCTATTCGGATCAGTGGCACGGGGAAACTCACACGAAAAGTCCGACATCGACCTATTAATCATCTCAAAGAATCTTGATGATCCAGCGCTCCACCAAAAACTGTCGGCTTTAGATGTTGATGTTCGAAACTGGACCGGAAACGAAATCCAATTTGTTGAACACACTCCCGAAACCTGGAAGCAAGTTGCTTCGTCGCAAAATCGGCTGGTTCAACAAATTCAGAAGGACGGCGTTTGTTTGAAGGGACCCCTGTTGAATTTCGCCGGTAAGAAGTGAGGAATAGGACAGAATGAGACAGCGAGTCTGTGGTCGTAAAGATGCTGAGCAACGTCTAGTCGATGCACGGCAGTTTTTGGAAGCAGCGGAGATTCTTGATTCTCCAGATGTCGTCGCAACTAACGCGATTCATGCGGCGATAGCTGCAGCAGACGTTTTGACTTGTCTGCAATTTGGTGAGCGATCAAATAGCGGGAATCACTCGGATGCTGTAAGCCTGTTGAGACGAGTTGATGCGAATTTGGCGTTGACCTTGAAGCGAGCATTGGATCGGAAGAATCAAGCTAGTTATGAAAGCGCAGATATCAGTTCTATTGATGCGGCAAGGTGTGTCCGTTGGGCGAAGCAACTTGTTGACGAAGCCGCGAAGAGACTCCCGTAGCGAAGTAATAGCAAAAGACACATAATGTTTCGCTATGGCTGATCTATCGGGCAAAGTGTTTGTCATTACCGGAGGCAACTCGGGCATCGGACTCGGAATGGCCGAGGGCATAGCCGCGGCTGGTGGATCGCTCTCGATTTGGGGTCGACGTGCCGAAAAGAATGCTGAAGCAGTTGAGATGTTGAAAGCTCTCGGAGTAACTGCTCGGGGATATGTATGTGATGTTGGCGACGAACAACAAATCATTGACACGATGGCCCAAACAGTTTCTGACTTTGGGCGACTTGATGGTTGCATTGCCAACGCTGGTCGATCAGGAACCGGCACACCGTTCTTGCAGATGACCATGAAAGAGTGGCGCGCGATTATGTCGGTCAACCTTGATTCGGTTTTTGTGACGATGCGCGAAGCCGCCAAAGTTTTGGTCGCCCAGGGAACAGGTGGAAGTTTGGCGGCGGTGTCGTCAACTTCGGCCATTCATGGTGCCGCCGGCAACGAAGCGTACGGAACCTCAAAGACGGCGATTAACGGTTTGGTTCGCGCATTGGCCGTAGGAATGGCACGACACCAAATTCGCGTCAATGCTCTTGTGCCGGGCTGGACAAAGACCGAGTTAGCGGGACCTGCGTTTGCCAATGAAAAGTTTCGTCAGGTCACCACGCAACGCACTCCCGTACGGCGATGGGCCGAACCAAGTGAATTTCGCGAAGTCGGTGTCTTTCTAATGGACCCTTCGCTGACATTTCATACGGGTCAAGATGTTGTTGTCGATGGTGGTTACACGGTTTTTTAGAAATCTTCTCCGAATGACACACCCGTCAGCCACACTGATGTTGTGAGTCATTCAGAAACAACCAATCGCGAGTTCGCCGAACAACATATGAACATCGTGCTTGGTCGCCTTGCTGGCCCCGATGCATCTCCTCGTGGCGATCAGGTTGATGCTGTTCACGCAGTGTTGCAACCGGCGTCTCGAGTATTAGTCGTGCAAGCCACAGGCTGGGGTAAGTCGGCCGTGTACTGGGCAGCAACTCACGCTTTGCGTCATTCTGGTGCTGGGCCAACTTTGGTGGTGTCGCCACTCTTGGCACTGATGCGCGACCAGGTTTCGGCAGCTGAACGCGCCGGATTGAGTGCAGCCACCGTGAACTCAACCAACTTTGATGAATGGGACGAAGTTTTTCGTCAACTCGACAACGACACACTCGATGTCTTGTTGGTGTCGCCCGAACGTTTAGGGAATGCGCGGTTTGCTGCTCGACTAGGTGAATTATTGGCGCGAGTCGGACTCATTGTGATTGACGAAGCTCATTGCATCAGCGACTGGGGATTTGATTTCCGTCCCGACTATCAGCGACTTGCGCGGGCGTTGTTATCAACACCAACTGCCTCTGTGCTTGCGACGACTGCAACAGCAAACGAGCGAGTGACCAAAGATGTCAGCGATCAACTTGGTGCCCACACCGTGACCTATCGCGGAACGCTGGCGCGAACATCACTTACCTTGTCGGTGGTTCCTGGTCTGAGCCCACTCGAGCGATATGCATGGATCGCTGATGCACTTGAACAGTTGCCCGGTTCAGGAATCATTTATGTGTTGACGGTCGCTGAAGCCAACAAACTTGCTGCCTTCTTAACGTCTTGTGGACACAACGTTGATGCGTACACCGGTCAACTCGACGGTGATTCGCGAATCGCGATTGAAGAACGTCTGCGCAATAACGAAATCAAAGCAGTGATTGCGACATCGGCGCTCGGTATGGGATACGACAAACCCGATCTTGGATTCTGTGTGCACGTTGGCTCGCCATCGACGCCAGTTGCGTATTACCAACAAGTTGGTCGTGCGGGACGAGCGGTCGTGCATGCTGATGGAGTGTTATTGCCGTCCGATGCCGATGAACGCATTTGGGATTATTTTGCGACTGCTTCCATTCCCGATCCGAAGTCGGCCGACAAAGTGTTGGTGGCCATTGCTGAACAGCCACGAACATTGATGGAAATTGAAAGCGAAACCGGTTTGCGTCGCGGACGCCTTGAAGCATTGCTAAAGATATTGGCAGTTGAAGGTGTTGTCGAAAAGGTTGGTACGGCGTGGGCGACAACGGGCGAACGTTATGTGCACAACACCGCAAAGTGGGACGACCTCACCAAAGTACGGGCAACTGAAGCCGACATCATGCGCAAGTACGCGCACGGTGAAGGTTGCCTCATGGCGTTCTTGCAAATTGCGTTAGACGACCCGACTCCCGCCGCATGTGGTCGCTGTTCGGTGTGCACCGGAAATATTCCTTTTCCTGGTGGCGAACCGTCTCATGAGAAGTTGATGTTGGCTCGGGCATTTATGCGTGGCACCGATGCCGACATTGAGCCGCGTAAGCAATGGCCAAAAGGGGTGAGTCGTAAAGGCACCATCCTCTCGCTCAATGCGGGCCGAGCCCTGGCCTTTGCCGATGATCCAGGCTGGTCACTTGAGTTGGCCGAACTTTCCCGAAGCCGTCCCGGTGAAATTCCTCAAGTGATGCTTGATGGGGCAGTCGCCACGCTGGGACGCTGGTCAAAGGTGTGGGGAACGCGTCCGACCTCGGTTGTTCCGTTACCTGCCCTTGACATGCGTTCAAATCGTCAACTCGCCGAACATATAGCCAAGGTTGGCAAGTTGCCAATGCACGATGTTTTTACCTGGACGGGCGCAGCACTGCCCGATGATGCGGCATCGACACCGGTGGTCGCACATCTCGAAAAAGTGTTGACGATCGCGAGCGACCACGATTTACCCCGTGGCCCTGTTTTATTGGTATCAACCGATGTGCGAACTCGATGGACCGCAACAGTTGCTGGCGCGATGTTGCGCGATCAAGGAATACCCGCAGTCTTGTTGCTGGCTCTGCACTTGCGTCCCTGAATAAATACGGCATTGAACTAAGGTCAAAGAGTTACCGAATCGCGGGTTATAAGGAGCCATCATGAAAATTTCTGATCTGTTTTCTGTTCAAGGAAAAGTTGCTGTCGTTACAGGCGGCTCACGCGGAATCGGCGAGATGATCGCGGCTGGCTATCTGATCAACGGCGCCAAGGTGTATATCAGCTCGCGTAAGAAAGATCAGTGCGATGCCACCGCTAAGCGTTTATCCGAGACATACGGTGCCGAATGTATTTCGATTCCGGCCAACTTGTCAGAGTTAAGTGGCATCGAATCTTTAGTTGCCGAGTTGACCAAGCGCGAAGATCACATTGACATCTTGGTGAATAACGCTGGCGTGTCGTGGGGAGCACCACTTGATGATTTCCCCGAATCTGGATGGGACAAAGTGTTCGACACCAATGTCAAAGGCGTTTTCTTTTTGACCCAGAAAATGTTGCCGTTGCTTGAGGCCAAGGCCACCAACGAAGATCCATCACGGGTGATCAACATCGGTTCAATTGACGGAATTCGTACACCGATGTTTGACACCCATTCATATGGTCCTTCAAAGGCTGCATTGCATTCGCTCACGAGCCAGATGGCGGCCAAGTTGGTCAAGCGTAAGATTTTGGTCAACGCAATTGCCCCCGGACCTTTCCCCACGTGGATGCTCAGCACTGGTGTTGGCGGTGGCGGCGACGTTGCAGGAACCGACTGGGATGCTGTTGGCCGCACCAATCCGCGCAAGCGGGTCGGTACACCCGAAGACATCGCTGGTTTGGCGATCTTCTTGAGTTCACGTGCTGGTGCTTTCACCGTTGGCGAAGTCATCAAGTGCGACGGCGGGATTGTTATCTCGTAACGAGAAATTTAGATACGGTCGAGTGCCGCACCATCAAATAGTGGCGTCACTCCAAATTCGGCAATATCTCGATTCATCTCTTCATCAAGTGGTCGACTGAGGTCACTTTGAGCTGCTTCAAGAATGAGTGGCAACAATGTGGCATCACTGGTGGTATTGAGAAAGAGATCGGGTTGTGACAACACGTACCGAACTGCACGTTGAATGGCGTCCGAGTCGGAGAGCGGTTCATACCAACTGCGATGCCCTTCAGTTCCGTCATCCCAGCGACGCCGAGCCACCGCCTTGATGGTTTGAGTTGCAATATTTCGCCTACGACATACTTCGCGTAGTGCAGCGACGTCCTCGAGATATTGAGGAATCGAAAGCAACGAGTGGTTATACGGAAACAGAACGGCGTCAAAATCGAATTCCGCCAAACTGCGCAAGTGCATGGAAGGAATTCGTAAGCCATGACCGGTCACGCCAATGAAACGAACCAAACCTTCGGCACGGGCTTGGTTGAGGGCCGCAACAGCACCACCTTTGTTGAATGCGGTCTGCCATTCATCGGGTTCAACCAAATTGTGCAACTGAATGAGATCAATCTGGTCGACGCCCATGCGTTCAAGCGATCGTTCAAGTTCGGCACGGGCCACCGAGCCAATTCGCTCGTGTGTTTTTGTCGCAAGGAAAACCTCTGAACGATGATCAACAAGCCATGGCTTGAGGCGGTCTTCAGCTGCCCCGTACATGGCGGCAGTATCAATGTGGTTCACACCATAAGAAGCGACGAGATCAAGTGTTTTGATAGCACGTGACTCGCTCATACCTCCCAGTGCTGCCGCACCAAAGATGACCCGACTTGAACGATGACCAGTACGACCGAATTCTGCGGAGGGCAACATGACTATGACGGTAGTTCTTTACCGTCCCCGCTGGGGACTTGTCATCATGAGACGAAGTAGTCTGACAAGTAATTATTAGGGAGTTGATCACTATGTCGCAGTCCACATACGTAGACGTTCTAATCGTCGGTGCCGGAATCTCGGGTATTGGCATGGCCTATCACCTGCAAGACCAGTGCCCCGACCGCACGTACACAATCCTCGAAGGTCGCGCCGATCTTGGCGGCACCTGGGATCTGTTCCGTTATCCCGGCGTGCGCTCCGACAGCGATATGCACACTCTGGGTTTCAGCTTCAAACCCTGGAAAGAAGCAAAGTCGATCGCTGATGGTCCGTCCATCTTGAATTACCTTCGCGAGACCGCTACCGAAAATGGCATCGACAAAAAGATCCAGTTCAATCATTTGGTCACTCATGCATCATGGTCAACCGAAACAGCGACATGGACAGTGACCGCCACCCACAAAGAAACCAATGAGACGCTCACGTACACCTGTGGCTTCTTGTCGATGTGCTCGGGCTACTACAGCTATAAAGAGGGCTACACGCCAGAGTTCCCCGGAATTGAAAACTTCAGTGGACGAGTCGTGCATCCACAAAAGTGGCCGAGCGATCTTGACTACACCGGAAAGCGCGTTGTTGTCATCGGCTCAGGGGCAACTGCAGTAACAGTCGTGCCGGCAATGGCAAGGAAAGCTGCACACGTCACGATGTTGCAGCGCTCGCCAACCTATGTGGTGGCACGACCCGATCATGATGCGATCGCCGACAAACTCCGCAAGTTCTTGCCAGAAAAAACTGCTTACGCAATTACTCGCGCCAAGAACATTGCTTTGACCAAGTTCTTCTATAACCGTACGCGTACTCATCCAGAAAAAGTCAAGGGGCAAATTCTTGGAGGGGTTCGCAAAGCTCTCGGCCCCGATTACGACGTCGATACTCACTTCACTCCGACCTATAACCCGTGGGATCAACGTATGTGTCTGATCCCTAATGGCGATCTCTTCACGTCAATTGCGCTCGGCAAGGCTTCGGTCGTGACCGACCATATTGAGCGCATTACTGAGAGGGGTATTTTGTTGAAGTCGGGCGCCACTATTGAGGCCGACATCATCGTCACGGCAACTGGACTCAATCTCGTCACACTTGGCGAAATTGAATTCAAGGTTGACGGCAACGAAGTTGACTTCGCACAAACCTGGACCTACAAAGGCTTGGCATATTCAGATGTACCAAACTTGGTGTCGACATTCGGATACATCAATGCGTCATGGACTCTGCGCGCCGATGTGGTGGCTAATTACTCGTGTCGTTTGTTGAATCACATGAAGAAAACCGGCACGCAACAAGCCACGCCGCGTTTACGAGCACAAGACCAAGGTATGAAGGCTCGTCCCTGGATTGATGATTTCTCGGCGGGCTACATGCAACGCATGATGCACTTGATGCCCAGGCAAGGAGATCATGCTCCGTGGCTTAATCCGCAACTCATCGCGGTCGATAAGCAGATGATTGTGAAATCGCCCATTGATGATGGCGCCATGCAATTTACGAAAGCCAAGGCTCTCGTTTAATTCTTTAGGCAGCGACGTCAGGTGACCAGCCTGGAGCAGCAAAGACATAGCGCAAGCGCTCATTGAAGTTGTCGGCCTGAGCAACGTCTTTGGCGATCTGTGCTAATTCGCCGTAAGCCATTTTGACGGGGTTGTTCGTACGAATGTTTTTGGTGAGCCCGTATTGCAGTTGACGAATCTCGGGTTCGAAGGTCTTGAACATGCGGTCCCAAATAATCAGGATGCCGGCGTAGTTCTTGTCGATGTATTGCTTGTTGGCGCCGTGGTGTACTCGATGATGCGATGGCGTGTTGAAGATCTTTTCAACCCAATCAGGTAAACGGTCAATCGCCTCGGTATGAATCCAGTACTGATACAACAAGTTCAATTGACGAGCTTTGACGAATGACGAATATTGGAATCCAAGAAGCGGCATTGGCCAGTACACCCAAGTAGTGAGGTAGCCGTTCCACGATTGACGAAGAGCCGTTGACAAGTTGTAGCGGCGGCCTGAGTGATGTGCGGCATGGTCGGCCCAGAACAAGCGCACCCTGTGCATCCAGCGGTGGTTCCAGTAGTACAAGAAATCCCAGACGATCATCGCGGTAATGATTGAACCGCGGCGCGAACCAAAGTTTGAGAGACGATGACGAAACAAGAATCCATGAATCTTGCGGTATGTACCGTCAAGAGCAAAAGCCATCAAGATTGAGCCAACCAATAAGCCAAGACTTCCGGCTGTGTCGTTCTTTTCGTAACCAAGTGGAACGAGTGGATCGGGAACTGGGTTGCCATCGTCGATTGGTGCCACTGTGTCAACATCACCGAGTTCGCGTAGCTTGCGCTTCTTTAAGACCCGATGCTCCCAGACCATGGTGGCCGCAAACACCGGCAAGGTGATCTTGTCAATGAAGTCAATCTTGCGGGACGATCCGGCCATAACTTCAGACTACGCCTAACTGAGTTTCTTGGCTAAGCGAACCGTGGCAAGTTTGGTGGGTTCGGCCAGTCCGGTCATGGCAATCTCGTAATCGGGCAACGCGTAGACATCTCCGTCGTCGTTGATCATGATGAAACGATCAAACTTGGCTAAGAAGGTTCGATCGTGGCTCACCGCGATGACGGTTCCTTCGAAACCATCTAGGGCTCGCTCAAGAGCTTCTGACGATTCGATGTCGAGGTTGTCGGTTGGCTCATCAAGTAACAGAACATTGTGACCCTCGATCTCGAGGCACAAAATTTCAAGCCGGGCCTTTTGTCCACCTGACAAAGTTTGAAACTCTTGACGCGAATTATTGACGAGTCCGTACCGAGCCAGTGCCTTCATTGACTTTTCGTCTTCGACTAATCGGTCACGAATGATGTCAAGACACTGACGACCTGTGAAGTCGGGTCGATCATTGATCTGTGTGAACACACCAACTGAAGTGCGTGGACCAAAAGTTACTGAACCGACGTCAGGAGTGACGCCGTTGAGAACTGCAAGTAGGTGACTCTTGCCGGTTCCGTTTGGACCGATGAGACCAACACGTTCGCCGTGATGAATCTCGTCCGAGAACGGGAAGAACAAGTTGCCCACTGAAACGTCTTCAAGCTTGGCGACCCGACGGGCCGCATCTGCTCCACGCAAACGAACGTGAATCTGTTGGTCGGCAACTGGTGGGGGAGGCGGGCCGGCTGCAACGAATTTTTCCCAACGGGTTTCTGCGCCGTTGGCCTTCGTTGCATTCTTGAAGTTCTGTGCGGCGCGTTGCTTCATGATCTTCATGTGATGAAAGAGACGTCGTTCTTCGTCATTCCAGCGTTTGAGATCGTCGCCCATCAGTTCTTGCCTCTTGGCCCGCGCTTCAGGGAACGTGAGGTATGAACCACCGTGCACCCAAGCACCCGAACCTTCGATGACAACAATCTTGGTCGCGACGCGCTCAAGCAATGTCCGATCGTGGCTCACCATCAGGATGGTTGATTTACAGGCTTTGATTTGTTCTTCAAGCCAGCCGCGAGTGGGAATGTCGAGATAGTTGTCGGGTTCGTCGAGTAACAGAACATCAGCACCAGACGTCAACAACAAATCGAGTACGAGTCGTTTGCGTTCGCCACCCGAGAGTTCGCTGACGAGACGTCGAGAAAAATCGTCGACCGGGGTCTTGACACTTCGTTGCGCAGCAGCTTGCCATTTAGTTTCGAGGTCGTATCCACCAAGATCGCCCCAATCACCGAGAGCGTTGGCGTAACCCATGCCGTCATCACTTCCGTCGGCCAAGGCTTTTTCGGCGGCGACCAGTGCGCGACCCGCAGCGCGAAGTGCGGTAGGTGCAACTTCAATCAACATCTCGCGCAACGTGTCAGTCGGCCGTGACATGCCAACGTCTTGCGTCATTGACAACATGGTGCCGTTGACCGTGAAGTCTCCGCCGTCGCATTCGTATTCGCCGGTCAAGATCTTCAAAATGGTGCTTTTGCCCACGCCGTTAGCGCCAACCAAGGCGGCGTGTTCGCCTGGTGCGACACCAAAGCTCACATCAAAGAAAAGCTGGTCAGCTCCGGGAGGTGCGTATTCAAGTTCGGAGATGACGATGCTGCTCACATCGCCCATTCTCGCTGGAAAAGTTCGGGACTACACCTTGAGAAGTAATTTGCCGTAATGGCCACCTGTCATCAACAGGTTCATCACGGCAGGAAAGTTCTCGACGCCATGTTCGATCTGTTCACGTACGACCAATTCGCCGCTACGGAGCCAATCGGCGAGGTGTTTCTCGGCGCGGGCATAGTGTTCGGCAAAATGAAAGACCGCGAAGCCCTCCATGGTTGCGTGCCGTTCGGCGAGCTTCATGTAATTCTTGGGCCCGCGAACATCGTCCATGTTTTCGTACTGTGAAATGCCACCGCAAATGACAATGCGTGATCCTTCAACGATGCGCATCAATACGTCATCAAGAATGTCGCCACCGACGTTGTCGTAAAAGACATTGATTCCATCTGGTGCCAATTCATCGAGACGCGCTGCAACATTTTCGTTCTTGTAATCAATGGCCGCATCAAACTTCAGGTCATCAACCAAGAACTTTGATTTGTGTGCACCGCCAGCGATACCGATGACTTTGCTTGCACCACTGAGTCGTGCGATTTGTCCAGCCACTGATCCAACAGCTCCGGCAGCACCCGAGACAACAACAGTGTCGCCTTTCTTCACCTGACCGACGTCAACAATTCCGAAGTAGGCGGTGAGGCCAGTAGTTAAACCAAGTGCTCCGAGATACGCCGACGCTGGCGCAACTGTCGTATCAATCTTTTTCATCGTAAACGCCGGCATGACGGCATGAGTCTGCGAACACAGCGGTCCGAAGACATGATCGCCAGCAGAAAAACCTTCGGCTTTACTTTCAAGAACAACGCCAACTCCAAGAGCAGGAATCACGCCACCGATTTCGGCACCTCGGTGAAAACTGCCTTCATTCAAAGTGGTGCGAATAAACGCATCAATACCGAGCAGATCAACTTTGATGAGCAACATGCCATCAGTAAGTTCGTCGGTCTGTTCTTCGCGGTATTCAAAGTTTGAATCCTCCGGCCGATTAGCAGGACGACTTTTGAGAACAACCTTCTTGTTTAACTCAGTCATCACAAACCTCCGTCAATGCCAATGACTTGACCCGTGACCCAACTTGATGCTGCTGACACGAAATACAAAACTGCTTGACCTAAATCTTCGGGTGTTCCCAGACGACGCATGGGAAGACGCAACATCTTTTCAAGTTTCGGCAGATCGTCATCTTCAAGACGTAATGCCTTCATCATGATTTCGGTTGGTACCGCGCCAGGCATGATGCAGTTCACGCGAATACGCGGACCAAGTTCTTTTGCGTAAGTAACGGTGAGTGAGTTCACTGCTGCTTTGGCAGCGGCATAGTGACCGCTACCCATCACAGTGTTGACCGCAGCCTTTGAAGAAATATTGACAATGCGTCCACCATCGCGCATCAGTTTTGCTGCGACGTTGGTGCACACCCAAACAGAAGTGATGTTGAGTCGCATCGTTGCATCCCATTCGTTGGGATCGAGGTTGGTGAGTGGTGCTTGAATCGGCGAACCACCGGCGTTGTTTACCCAAATATCAAGATGGCCAAATTCGCTGATCGCTTTTTGTGCGAGTGCTTCAACAGCAGCGTTGTCAGTGACGTCAGTAGGCATGGCCACAGCACGACCGCCGGCAGCGCGAATTTCGGCAGCGACGCGTTCAACCTCGTCAGCACGTCGCGCTGCACACACAACCGCAGCACCGGCCGTAGCCAAAGTTTTCGCGATGCCTTCGCCGATACCGCGACCAGCACCAGTCACGACTGCGACGTCATCGGAAAGATCAAATAATCCACTCATGATGATTCCCCCTACAGGACGAAACGGATCGTCCAGATAAAAGTTACCAGTAGTAAGTAAGCCTGGGGTAGGGGCAATTTTAAGAAATCTTCGGCTCGGCACTTTTTTGGGGCAGACTGTCGCCATGTCATCTGCCTCGCCTCGTCGACCTGGTCGCCCAATTGGTGGGCAATTAGTGATCGATCGCGACCATGTTCTTGATGCGGCTGAACGGGTCATTAAGCGAGAAGGACCAGGGGCATCGCTAGAGGCGGTGGCTGTCGAGGCTGGCGTGACCAAGCCCATTGTGTATGACCGCGTTGGCGGGCGAGCCGAACTGGCTGACGCCCTGGCCGAACGCCTATCAGACCGAATGCTCGAAGCCACCGAAGACGCAATTGCTGGCGAAACGTTGAATCAGGCCAGTTTGAGCCGTTTGGTGCGGGCCAACCTGCTGGCTGTGGCCGAACATCGTGAACTTTTCTTGTACGTCACGGGTGGAAATACCGAACAAACCGCCATCGGACGCCTGTCGTTGGCCGAACGCTCGACCACGCCCTTGGCCAAAACCCTCGCCTTTTGGCGCAAAAGCCAAGGTCACGACCCCAAAGTGGCCGAGGCCTGGTCTTTTGGCATCGTGGGAATGTTGCAAATGATTTCGGTGTGGTGGATCACCCAGCCCGAGCGGGCCGTTGATGAAGTGGCCAGCCAAATCAGCGACTTGATGTGGAACGGATTGCAGGGTCCTCGTAAATAACTTACGAGGGGTAGATATGGCTTGACAGGCGTGTTACTGTCGTCACATATTGATCAACTAGTTAGTTAAGGGAACGCAATGTCCAACCACGACAGTTACGAAGATCTCACCGAATGTGCTCTCACACCAGAGCTTGAACACAAGTTGGTGAACGCGCTTGGCGAGTGTGTCTTTATGTGGGTCAACAACAAGGGCGAGCCCTTTGGTGTGGTGATGTCGTATCTTCCCAAAGACGGCAAGTTGTGGTTAACCGCCGCCGAAACACGCAAGCGCATTCCGGCGTTACGTCGTAATCCACGTTCATCAATCTGCATCAACAGCACGGGCTCAAGCCTTGGTGGTGGAAAGACCATTACCTATAAAGGTGACTGCTTAATTCGCGACGATCGTGCCACCAAAGATTGGTTCTATCCCGAGTTCGCTAATCGTTTGCGTCCCGACAATCAGCAGGCCGCCGACGAATTCCGCAAGTTTCTTGATTCACCACATCGCGTGATCATGGAATTTATTCCCGATTACTCACTCAGTTTCGATGCCACATTGATGTGGGCTCGATCACCAGAAGCAGTCAAGAAGTAATTAACTCTTTATTCAGAATCAACCTTCACAATCAGGAGAATCAATATGTCAATGCTTGAAGAAATCCCGGCTCACCTTCAAGGTAACGGTCGTCCGACCCAAGAAGAACTCACGCTGACAGATCTGAAAGTCGTGGGACACATTCCTACTGAGCTTGATGGTCGCTACCTGCGCAACGGTGCGAATCCGTTAACTGGTATGAGCGATCACCCGTTCTTTGGCGACGGAATGATTCACGGCCTTCGTCTACAAGACGGTGCAGCCAAGTGGTATCGCAACCGCTACGTGCAAACACCTTTCATCAAGGATCCATCGATCAATATTCTCGATCCCTCTGTCACGATGGACATGACATGTTCGAAAGCCAACACCCATGTGGTTGGACATGCCGGACAGATTCTTGCGCTTGAAGAAGGACACTTCCCGTACGTACTTGATGGCAATCTCAACACCATTGGTTCAACCGATTACAACGGCGTATTGAAGGGTGCATTTACCGCACACCCGAAGATCTGCCCGACGACTGGCGAGATGTTGGCATTTGGTTACGCACCACTGCCTCCTTACCTCACCTACTTCCGTGTATCGGCCGACGGCAAGATGGTGCAGCGCGAAGAAATCACCGTCACTGGTTCAACCATGATGCACGACTTCAACATCACCGAAAACTATGTGGTGTTCATGGACCTGCCCGCAGTGTTCGATCTCAACTTGGCCATCGAAGGCAAGATGCCGATCACATGGAGCGACACCTATCCCGCACGTCTTGGTGTGATGCCACGTAACGGAAACGATTCTCAAGTGAAGTGGTACGACATCAATCCGTGCTACGTCTTCCACCCGATGAACAGTTATGAAGAAGGCGACAAGATCATTCTTGACGTTGCTCGCTTTGCGCACATCTGGAAAGCCGATGCGATGGACTTCCCGCCGCCCAACTTGTGGCGTTGGACGATCAACACCACAACTGGCAAAGTCACTGAAGAACAGATTGACGATCGTGGAGCCGAGTTCCCACGAGTGAACGATGCAGTCATTGGCAAGAAGCACCGTTATGGCTACGAAATGTCGATGGGCAACGCGGGCTTTGGTCAAGTCGACGAAGGTGCCATTTTGAAGTACGACCGTCAGGCCGGAACTTGTGCCGAAATCAAACTTGGCAAAGGTCGTACCTGTGGCGAAGTCGTGTTCGCTCCAGCCGAAAATGCAAAGACTGAAGACGATGGTTACTTGATGACATACATCTATGACCAACATAAGGACGCTAGTGAGTTCGTCATTGTGGACGCCAAGTCCATGAGCAGCGATTTCATTGCAACTGTTCAATTGCCACGAATCCCCTTTGGGTTCCACGGCAGTTGGGTACCGGCCACAGTGGCCAACTAAGTAAGCGCCGCAACCTGCGGCATACAACTGAGGGGGAAATATGACACGATCCATGAGTTTGGGGACTCCAGGATCACGGCGGCGCTCACGCGCACTTGCCGCGATCGTTGCTGGCGGCCTGTTTTTTGTAGCTTGCGGCGGTGACGATGGTGGTGGCTCGACTGAGACCGCTGCTCCAGAAGTCACTGAAGCACCAGCAACGTCAGATGCACCAGCAACGTCGGATGCACCATCTACTGAGGATGGCCCGCCGACGGGTCCAGAAATGCTGATCGGAATGGTGAACACCGAAGGTAATCCCAACGGTCTCGACTTCCCGGACCTTCGTCGTTTCGCTGAGGCAAGTTTTGAATACATGAATGCGCACGGCGGCTTTGGTGGTCGCCCAGTCAAGCTCGAGACCTGTGTTGCTGGTGGAACTCCCGAGACCTCACAGAAATGTGCTCAAGAGTTGGTAGGCAAGGGTGTTGAGTTGGTTCTTCTTGGGCTTGACCTATTCCCCGACTACGCGACTTATTCAGCCGCCAATGTTCCGGTGATCGGCGTCTTGCCGATCTTGCCACCTGATAACACCGCTAACGCATTGTTCTTGACCGGTGGAAATGCGACGACGACTGCTGTGATGGCAGTGATCGCTCAGGACCGCTATCAGGCCAAAACTGTTGGCATTATTCATGCCGACAATGCCGGCGCTAACTCAACTGCCGCAGGCGTTGAAGCGGCACTTGACAAAGCAGGAATCAAGTGGAAAGCCGTCAAGGGTGGAGACAACGAAACCGATGCGGGCTATCTCGGATTGATGCAGGCCGCCAACGCTGATGATCCTGATCTTTTGATCTCGCTCTACGCAGACGCTGGCTGTATCGGAACCATTCGTGGTTATGCCACTGCTGGTATCACCAAGCCCGTGTTGACAACGAGTATCTGCTCAGACAGTGACGTCATTTCTCAAGTCGGTGACGATGCAACTGGTTGGGTATTTGTCGGTGGTCAAATTGAACGCGACACCCCGCAGAAGGCATTGTTGCAAAGCATTGTGGCTCCTTATATTCCAAATGAAGAAACCGGTGAAATGGGAATTGAGCCCGCTGACGTGAAGACCACTGCTCTCGGTCTTGGTGGTCTGGGAACTGTTTTGGCATTGACGCTGCGTGATATTGCTGCGCAAATGGTTGCTGAAGGTACCGAAATGTCGGGTCAGAATCTGTACGACTACCTGAAGGTAACTAAGGGTCTGTTCCTGTTTGGTGGAATTACTCCACTTAACTGCGGCGCAGCTGCTCCGAGCTACGCGTCCTTCTGCTCGTTCGTCTTTGAGGCGACCGAATACAAAGACGGTGCAGTTGTTTCCGTGGAAGACGCCAAATTGTGGGACAGCATCCCGCTGCTTCCCTGATCAGTTAAGTGTTACCGAGCAACAAGGAAAATCGAGAACCACATCATGAATGATTATCTTTTTTACTTGTTGCTCGGTAGCGCAGCTGGGGCCATCATCGCTGGTTTTGCGATGGGTCTCATTATTAGTTATCAAGGTTCGGGCATTGTCAATTTTGCTTATGGTGCAATTGCAATGTGGAGTGCATTTGTCTATGCAGAACTCCGGAATGGGGCTTATTTATTCCCCATTCCGGGTCTGCCGGATCGATATCACTTTGGCTCCGACGTTGGCTTCACGTGGGCCTTTATTTTGGCTCTGTTAACAGCGGCGCTCACCGGACTGGTGATTTATGTATTAATTTTCCGCCCGTTGAGAAATGCTCCGGCTTTGGCTCGTGTTGTGGCCAGTGTCGGCTTGATCATTGTCATGATTGGTCTGAAGGATCGACGTTTCCCCGATCAATTGGCAATGCGAGTTGATCCAATTTTGCCCCGCGAGGTCGTAACGATTACTGAAACATTACGCGTACCGCGCGACGGTTTGTGGTTGCTCGCAGTCGTGCTTCTGATGACCGTCGTCGTTTGGGCCGCGAGTAAGTATTTACGTTTTGGTCTCGCCACTCGAGCGGCCGCTGAGAATGAAAAAGGAGCCGTACTTCTTGGACATTCACCTGATTTTTTGGCTGCATCGGGCTGGGTTATTTCATCAGTTGTTGGTGCAGTGATCGCTATTTTGGCGGCACCACTTGTTCAACTGAACGGATCTATTTTTACATTTGGTTTCTTGATCCCAGCATTGGGTGCGGCACTTATCGGAAAGTTCCGAAATTTCTGGCCCACGGTGTTAACGGGTGTTGCCATCGGAATGGTGCAGAGCACATTCACCAAAATGCAACTCGATTTCAGTTGGTGGCCCGAGTATGGAATGCGCGAGGGTCTGCCGTTTATGGTCATCATCGTCACGATGATTGTGTCGGGTGAGCGTCTGCCCGAACGCGGAGCGGTTGGAGGCTGGAAACTGCCATACGTTCCGCCAGCCAATGTGACGTGGTTCTCGGTGGGAGCGCCGCTTCTCATTGCGTCAGCCGGCATTATCTTCCTTGGACCGTTGTGGCGCGCCGCCATTATGAGTTCGTTGATCGCAGCAGTCTTGGCATTGTCATTTGTCGTCCTGATTGGTTTCGGCGGTCAGACTTCTCTTGCTCAAATGGCTTTCGCCGGTGTTGGTGGATTTGCATTATCGAAGTTGGCGACCTACTACGGAATTCCTTTTCCGTTCGCTCCGATCCTTGCGTCCCTTGGAGCGATGTTGTTCGGGGTATTAGTCGGGCTTCCAGCTTTGCGAGTCAGGGGTACCAATTTGGCAATCGTTACTCTCGCGGGTGGAGTCACTATTGCAGAGTTTGTTTTTAAACATCCGTGGGTAATTGGTGGCATGGATACCGGCGGACCCAAAATCCCTAATCCGTCGTTGGGTGATTGGAACTTAGGGTTGGTGTATGGCACAAAGACATCGCGACCTATCTTTGCCTTTTTCTTGTTGGCAGTTCTAACGATTTTGTGTTTGATGGTGGCCAACATTCGTCGTAGTGGTTCTGGACGCGTGATGTTGGCTGTTCGCAGTAATGAAAGAGCGGCGGCGGCAGTCGGTATCAACAACGTTCGAGTCAAGATGATGATGTTTGGCTTCTCGGCCTTTATTGCTGGAGTGGGCGGTTCATTAATCGCATATCGATTTGGTGCTGTCTCTGATCTCTCATACGGAACTATTGCTTCGCTGACCGCGTTGTCGTTTGCTTATCTCGGTGGCATCACGAGCGTGAGTGGTGCTGTCGCGGCTGGTGTGACAGCGGCGTCAGGGGTTGCTTTCTATTCAATGAATCAGGTGTTTGGTTCATTCGGTCGTTGGGAGGCGCTCATTGGCGGAGTGTTATTGATCTTTACCGCCATTACGAATCCTGAAGGAATCGCCGGTGGAATTCGTATGCAGGTGGCCGAGAAACGTCGTCAAAAAGAAATTGCGAAGCAAGAGAAGTCCGCTCTAGTCTCGGCCTAGTTGACTAGGGTCTTCCCGTTCAATGATTTGATTGCCAGGAGGCAAAAATGAAGAAGTTTGTCGGCGTATGTATTTCAGCAGTGGCCATTATCGGTTTGAGTTCATGTGGTGGCGATGAAGGTGGCATTGGATCAGGTAGCGGATCGGGCGATGCCCAAAAAGTCACCGATGCCCTCATTAGTTCGGCGGCAGAGTCTGATGTCACCATTGATGAGGCATGTATATCGGACGTCGTGAACAAACTCAGCGAAGCTGACTTGAAGTTGGTCGTGGAAAATCTTGATGGCCTAGTCGACGGCTCAGTTGATATGGGTACTTTGGCTATTTCTGAAGAGGGAATCGCAACCCTTGAGTCAACATTTGATTGCGTCGCCGGTAGCTGAACTTAAATTTGAGTGACTGCGGGGGAACCCGCAGTCACCTTGAAAGTTTTCCAAGTTGAAACGGTTGAACCCTCCACCAATGCATTGTCAACAATGCGGTAATCGGCGGTCCACGAATCAGTGGTTACGGTGTGCAAAATGTAACCACGATGTTGTGCCTCGGCATCAATGATGTTGGTTAACGAGACAAAGAGGGCTTCGGTTGCTGCGTTGACGTTGCCACTTGATGAGATTGATGTTGAGACAAATTCAATACCTCGTGGAGTCTCTGGATCAGATGTGGTTGTCAGTTGGCCGACACCTGCAAGATGAATATCGCCGGTGAGCACAATGAGATTTTTTGCCTGAGCCGTGTCAACGACATCAAGGAGACGGTCGCGTGAAGGGGCATATCCATCCCACTGGTCGTAGTTCAGAATCGCTGCCCCAAGTCTGATGTCGGTCATGACGGTCTGGTTGGCGAGGACGGTCCAAGTGGAATCACTCACCACGTTTTCGGCGACCCACGTTTCTTGTTGTGTGCCAAGCAGGGTTCGGTCGGGGAGCAATGCCTCTTCACAAGCAGGCGTGACTTGCAGAACAGCATCTCCACAGGCTTGATCGTCGCGATATTGACGACTATCAAGAACAAGCATGTTGACAAGTCCACCCCACTGCACCTGACGGTAAATGGTGAGGTTTTCGTCAACGGGAGGGGCGAGTCGAACCGGCATATGCTCCCACCAAACTTGATATGCCGCAGCGCGACGTTCAGCAAACCCAACTGCGTCAATGGGGTCTTGCGGATTTAAGTTGGCGTAATTGTTCTCGACCTCATGGTCATCCCAGGTAACGACCCAAGGACAAACAGCGTGAGCGGCCTGCAAAAGAGGATCACTTTTGTACAACGCGTATCGATTGCGGTATGCGTTGATGTCAGTGATTTCTTCGCTGTTATGTAGACGAACCGTATTGTCGCCGAGAGTTCCGACACCGCCTTCGTAGATGTAGTCACCAAGGAAAACAACCAGATCTGGTGCCTGTTGCACCATGTCGTCATATGCGGTGTAAAAACCAGCGGTGTAGTTCTGACATGATGCCGTCGCAATACGTACTGGCTCAACTGAATCAGTGGGCGCTGCGAGGCGAGTTTGACCAACGGGACTTGTGAAGTCGCCCACTCTGAATCGATATGAGACAACACTCTGTTGAGTGGGGAGCGGAACATCGACATGAATTGCGTGGCCAAATCTTGTTTCGGCGGTCGCGATACCAGAGGCAATGGTGTCAGTGAATTGATCAGTGCTCGATACTTCCCATAGAACCTCAATATCTTCATCGGGCATGCCGCCACCGTTGAGGGCATCAATCGCTAGCCGTGTCCACAAGATCACC
>ENA-ORFA01000181-ORFA01000181.1-marine-metagenome-genome-assembly--contig:-NODE-181-length-27793-cov-5.850808_pt1 | contig 27793 bp, 27 predicted proteins | sample MGYA00248621_ERZ508587 | MGnify/ENA primary metagenome ERZ508587 (study PRJEB26250, sample SAMN06266239) | marine metagenome | isolation source: Columbia River Estuary | place: USA:Columbia River Estuary... | reverse complement strand
AAAGCCCGTGATGTTTGGCAGCCAATCTCAAATACGGATGGGCATCACAGGCATCAGAGGTGGTGTTAAGGCCCCGATAGATAGAAGCAATAGTCGCCCGCTTCCTTAAGGTGAAATCAACATAGGCTCGCTTAGACCACATCGGAGAAGGATAAAGCCAAAAACTTAACTACGCTTATCCTGTGGCTAAGCTGAAAGTTTTATTGACTAGTGGAATTTATCCCCCAGATAAGGGAGGTCCTGCACACTTCGTTTCGACATACTCAAAGTGGCTGGCGAGCTCTGGGGTGAATACTTCTGTCCTATCCCTTACCGATCAGGATTCAACCAATAAAGAAGATGCTGGAGTTAAGGTTTCATTAATCTCTAGAAGGCATATGCTTCCAATCAGATTCTCTCTAGCTTCTATTTCAATTGCTAAGCCTCTGGCTAAGAAGAGGGTCATTTTGATGAATGGTCTCTTTCTTGAAACCCTTCTTGCCCAAGTAATCAGTAGGGCTCGCTTAGTTGCAAAGGTTCCCGGAGATATAGTCTGGGAGAGAGCGCGAAATCAAGGGCTAACAAGTCTCACTATAGATCAGTATCAAGGCAAAGAGCGTGGCGGTAAAAAGCTGTTCCGCTTTTTATTTACTAAGTCTCTAGGCAAAGCAAATCACATTATTGCGCCATCACTTCACCTAAAACACTTAATTGAAAGTTGGGGCATCAACTCTGAAAAGATCTCTGTGATTAGAAATTCTGTTGACACAGAACTCTTTTCGCCAGATGTAAATACCTCTAAGCGCTTTGATGTGATTACTGTTTGTAGGTTAGTTCCTTGGAAGGGCGTGGATGAGCTAATTAATGAGTGCTCAAAGAGGGATCTCTCTCTGGCAGTTGTTGGGGACGGACCAGAGAGAAGCAATCTAGAGAAATTGGCGCAAGGCCAATCCGGTTGTAATGTGACATTCCTTGGAGATGTTCCTCATAAAAATCTACCCGCCTTACTAAATGCCTCAAAAATCTTTATTTTAAATAGCCACTACGAAGGAAGTCCTCACTCTCTAATCGAAGCACTATCTATAGGGATGGCTGCTATAGCTCGGGAGAGTACTGGTTCAGCCGAAGTGATAAATGATTCAGAAAATGGCTTACTGTCAGGCAAATCAAGATCTCTTGGAGATTCAATTGACCTATTGATGAAAGATTCAGCTCTAATTGAAAGACTACAAAGGGGAGCTCGAACTACAGCGCTTGCTGAATATGATCAAGAGCTCAATTTTAAGAGGATTAAAAGTGTTCTTGAAGGTGCGTTATGAATAGCTCTGTTGTGATCTTACTGCCCAATATACATAGAAATGCACAACCTGTTACTGAACTATTAGCAAGACAAGACTTTTATGCCTCTTATCTGAGAAAGTATTCAGATACTCAATTCCGTAAACCACTAGTAATCATCTCTGGCGCAAACAACATAGCTGACTTTGAAAACATTGAAGTACATTCAATCTCTTCTAAACCTATTAATGTTTCAGTATTTGCTCTCAAATCATTGAAGGTAATTAAAGGTATTTTGCCAAATCCAGGTTCTTTAGTTGCCGGAACCCCTTTCCAGCCATTTCTCATAGCGCTTATTTTAAAACTCTTTATTCCGAGGACGAAGATTCATACAGCTATTCATGGAGAAATAGGCGCTCTTAAAAGAGGTGGGCTTTCAAATTTACTAAAACTTTCTTTCCTTAGATTATTTCTCAGAAGAGCCCATAGCGTTAGATTTGTATCGAGGAAACAAGCAGAAGATGCCAGAATGTTTGTTAAGTTAAGTAAGGTAAAAACTTTTATCGCTCCGGTTCCTTATATTGCTGATTCTGCGGGGAGCAACAAACTTAATACATCTTCTTTGATTGCTTTTGTTGGCAGGATACAACAAGAGCGCGGAGTGGAAGAGTGGATGGAAGTAGTTGAGCCATTCGGCAGAGAACAGTTGATGATTATCGGCGAAGGTCCCCTAGCTCAAACTATGAAGACAACACTTCTAGGAGCTACATTTACTGGCGCTTTAACTAATAAAGAAGTTCAAGGAAAATGGACTGAAATTGGTGTCTTGTTATCAACTGCTCCTTATGAAAGCTATGGGCTAGCTATGAGGGAAGCACTTCTCCACGGGGTTCCTATAGTTTCCAAAGAGAATGCGGGCGCGATTGAATTAGAGCAGCGTTACCCAAACTTGATAAAGCTATATAGAACCAAGGATCAAGCTCAACAGTATTTGAAAGGGTTTCTTGAAAAACCACTCGATAAGAAGGAGTTTGAATCCTTTAGGAAAGACTTCTTCGCCGAACAAGATGAGTCTTTGATTCGCCTTGCCAAGGTTTGGTTAAATGAAGTTTAAAGATGTTTTCAGACAAACCAGCGTTGGAAAGCTTTTAGCTCTTCGCTGGATGGGGCAATTCACAGATGGGGTATTTCAATCAGCTCTAGCCTCATTTGTTTTATTCTCACCGGAGCGCCAACCAGATGCAAAATCTGCCGCTGCTGCTTTCGCCGTTGTATTACTTCCTTACTCGCTTATTGGACCTTTTGTTGGAACTATTCTAGATCGAGTATCAAGACAGAGAGTTATTCTATTTGCTAATTTATTTAGAGCTCTGACTTTAATCTTTATTGCAGGGCTGATAAGAAATGGCGCAACTGGAATTGAGTTAACGATATTTGTACTTCTTGCCTTTGGGGTTAATCGATTAATCCTTGCTGGCCTCTCTGCAGGGCTTCCTTTGCTAATTAATCTTGATGGAGTTGAGGGGAGAAATAATCTAGTTTCAGTTAATGCCGCTGCTGTTACTGGTGGAACAGTATTTGTAGTTATTGGCGGCGGAGTGGGGATTGGAATTCGTACTCTTTTAGAAGGGGAGATAAGTGCTAATCAGGCAGATGCCAACTTAATAATTTTTGCCTCAATTTGTTTCCTCATCGCAGCGCTTCTTTCTCTCCGTTTAAAGAGAGAGCAATTGGGCCCTCTGGCTCATGAAGTGAGAAGACAGAGTATTGCGGCGGCATATAAAGAGATGGCTGAGGGATATAGATTTCTTCGAAAGGTTCGTGATTGTTTCTCTGGAATTGCAGCAACTGCAGTGCAACGCGGTGGATTAACAGCGCTAACTCTAATGGCGCTTTTATTAAATCGAAACACTTTTAATAATCCAGCAGATCCTGATGCCGGCCTTGCTGGTTTTGCTTTTGCAATTACCGTAGCAGGTGTTGGTATAACGCTGGGGGCAATCATTGCGCCATTTGGAGTTAGGAAATATGGCAGACATGCCTGGATTAGATACTCACTATTTGCAAGCGGGATACTTCCAATTGCTTTAGCGCTTGATCAAAGTGAATTCTTTTTAGTTGCTACTGGATTTTTTGCCGGTATGGCGGGTCAGGGAGTTAAGGTGACAAACGATGCTTTAGTGCAATCAAAGATTGATGATAATTATCGCGGCCGAGTATTTGCAGTTTATGATGTAATAGTAAATGGCGGAATTGTCTCTGGCGCGATAATAGCTGCTCTTTTATTGCCACCATCTGGGGAATCTTCGGTATTGCCTTTAGTAATTGCTATTACATACTTTCTCTTTGCGCTATTGCTTCTTAGAAAGTCACGCTTTAATTCTGACTTCTAGCGCTCCACCAATTCATCAACTCTTGCTCTGCTCTCTCTCTTCCAAGAGGGCCGTGCTCTAACCTTAATTCCAAGAGATGTTCGTAGGCTTTGCCAACATTTGGGCCGGCTGCAATATTGAGTAGTTTCATAATTTCATTTCCATCAAGATCAGGTCTGATTTTTAATAGCTCTTCCTGCTCCATTAAAACAGCGATGCGCTCTTCTAGATGATCATAATGGCGCGCTAAAGTCTCGGCTTTCTTCTTGTTTCTAGTTGTGCAGTCAGCTCTAGTTAAAACATGAAGGTGGGTTAGAAGATCGCCTGCATCTCTAACATATCTTCGCACCGCAGAATCGCTCCAGGCTCCATCGCCATAACCGTGAAAACGCAGATGTAGAAAGGTTAATTCGCTAACTGCAGCAACTACATCTTGATCAAAACGGAGCTTTTTTAAGCGCTCTTTAGCCATTCTTGCACCCACTACTTCATGGTGATGAAATGTAACCCCGCCGCCATCAACTAGAGCTTTGGTTTTAGGTTTTCCGATATCGTGAAAGAGGGCAGCTAGTCTGACAACAAGATTTGCTCCACCCAAGCGCTGCTCTAGAGCGATGGCTTGTTCCAGAACTGTCAGCGTATGCTCATAGACATCTTTATGGTGGTGATGTTCATCAACTTCTAGCCTTAGCTTTGAAATCTCTGGAAGAAACTTATCGCAAAGCCCGCTCTCAACCAGAATATTGATTCCAACGCGTGGGTTATCAGAGAGCACAGTCTTAATAAACTCATCTCTTATCCGCTCTGCAGAGACTATCTCTAAGCGATCTTTCATCTCGCCCATTGCCTTTAGCGCTGCTTCATCAATTGCAAAACCTAATTGCGAAGCAAAACGAGCAGCTCTTAGCATTCTTAGTGGATCATCAGAGAATGACATCTCAGGGGTTGCTGGAGTGCGCAGAATTTTCTTAAGTAAATCAGTTACTCCGTTATAGGGATCAATAAATTCAGGAGTATCTGTTGTTAGCTCTATCGCCATTGCATTAACAGTGAAATCTCGACGGCGCAGATCATCTTCTATATTGTCGCCAAATTGAACTTCTGGTTTTCTAGTATCTGCTTCGTAGCTATCGGCTCTATAGGTTGTTACTTCAAATGTGGTATCGCTGCGCTTTGCGCCAATGGTTCCAAACTTAATTCCAACATCCCAAGTCTCATCAGCAAACTTCTTTAATATCTTCTTACTATCTTCAGGTTTTGCATCAGTTGTGAAATCTAAATCATTTCCAAGTCGATTAAGTAGAGCATCTCGAACTGTTCCGCCTACTAAGGCGAGACGAAAACCGGCAGCCTTAAAAGACCCAGCTAATTCAAAAGCTTCTGGGGCGCGCTCTTTAAGCGTTGCGATTGCGATCTGGCTCGCTGCCGATAGTGGAGTTTCCATTATGTCTAAGGTTACCGATGCAGGCTTGCCTTCCGTTCTTGGCCATGACGGGTAGTCTTGAGCCATGACCCCGGCACCTAGTGCGGGCGGCGAAGAAATTAAGAAAAAACGAAAGCGTAAGCGCTCTCGCTCTAAATCTTCAAAACGCTCACACTCAAATAGCTCTGATAATAAAAGCCCTAATCAGGGTTTGAATAAGCGCCATAAGCGCACCCCTTATGCAAAACGCGTTGATGAAGTCAGCGCTGGTGGGCTTGTAATCGATAAATCTAGAACTCAAGGCCTATTAATTGGTCGCTTAGATGCGAAAGATCCAAATCGGGAGAGGCTTCTCTGGTCACTACCTAAGGGTCATATCGAAGAGGGTGAGAGCGCTGAGGCAGCAGCGCTTCGTGAGGTGAAAGAAGAAACCGGAATTGAAAGTGAGATTGATAAATCACTTGGTGTAATTGATTTCTGGTTTATGGCCGGAGGAAAGAGAATTCATAAGACAGTTCATCACTTCTTATTTAAAGAAGTAGGGGGAAAAATAGCTCCACAGGTTAGTGAAGTAGATGATGTTCGCTGGTTTCCATTAGATGAGATTGTCACAAAGTTGGCCTATCCCGATGAGAAGAAGTTAATCTCTCGTTCTAAGGACTTACTTTCTTGAAGCGAATTCTTCTAGCTTTCCTACTTATCCTGCTTCCAATATCTCCTACCCAAAGCTCTACCCTAGTAACTTTAACTGCGCCAACAACTAAACTTGCTGATGGCCGCTTTATAAATAATGAGCTGGCAATCTCTATCTCACCTGGTGGTAATTTAGGAAAGGCTTTAGAGATAACGCCTTCTAATAGTCGAACTTGGTTAATTGACCCAGCTTTAATTGAAGAAATTACTGATTTAGTCGATGGCTATATCTATCTTGACCAAGAAGGAAAAGATGTTGAAGTGGCCCCTTTTGATCTTGCCAATACCTGGCTGATAAAACTTAGATTTTTGATCTCAAACAATCGTGTTGTTGCCATTACCTATGGAGCTCCATCTCAAGCATTTCTAGAGCGAATAGCTCCAGGTGAGCTTTTAAACTATAACTCTCTTTCAAAACTTCGCCTTGAGGCTTTTCTTAACAGAGAGGTTATTGCGCCTGGAAAATCGGGCGTTGCAGGTGAGCCTGCGTTAATTGCAAAGAATGCCTACACAGCCCTGCGTAAATCAATAAAAATCAATAATTCAGTAATTACAAGTAAAGATGTGGAAGATTTACGCCTTGGCCTTGCAAAGACTTTAAACCCAGCCCTATCTAAAGATGATGCGTTACTAATATCTAAAAGCTATAGCGCAGCTATAAAAGGGGTAAATAACAAACTTCGTATCTCACCTGGTAACTACACCATAACTACTAAAAATTATGATCTTCCCGTAACCATTATCAATGACTTTACCCAGCCAGTAAGCCTTGACTTAGTTATTACTACCACTAATAGCCGAGTATTAGTTGATGATGTTCCAAGAATTACTATTGATGGGCAGTCTCAAATTCAAATAGAGGTTCCAATAGAGGTAATTGCATCTGGTGATACCGCACTTCGCCTCCAGCTCTACACACCTAAGGCAGATTTGATTGGCCTTGAAGAAAGAATTCCACTTCGACTCGCGATTATTTCTCCCATTACTACCTGGTTGACCACTGGGATGGCGATAATTCTTTTACTCGCCGCAATTGTGCAGAGCGTTAGAAGAGTTAAGAGCAGGAGAGGCAAATGAGTGAAGATGCCAATCTAATTAGATCTTCCTCCTTTATGGGCCTAGGAACAATAATTTCAAGGGCTACTGGGTTAATTAGAAATCTTCTTCTTGTTGCAGCCCTTGGTACTGGGTTATTAGGTGATGCTTTTAATGTTGCAAATACCACTCCGAATATTATTTACAACCTTCTTATAGGTGGAGCGCTATCTGCTGTATTTGTTCCCTTAATTGTTCAATCTTTTAGGCAGGAAGATGGTGGAAGTGCATATATCAGCCGCCTACTTTCATTAATTGCATCAGCGCTACTCTTTATAACAATTGCAGCGATGCTGCTAGCTCCATTGTTAATTTCACTCTATGCCCCAACTTTCTCTGGGCGCTCCAGAGATGTAACCCTTGCTTTTGCTCTCTACTGTCTGCCGCAGATTCTCTTCTACGGCCTATATGGAATTTTGGGCCAGATTGCCAATGCCAAAGAAAAATTTGGACCAATGATGTGGGCTCCGATCGCTAATAATCTCCTCGTTATTGCCCTCTTCTCCTACTTCATCTCAGTAACAGATGAGATCTCACTAGAAACAATAAGTGATTCACAGATTGCTCTACTCGGCCTGGGAAGCACAGTAGGAATTGCGCTACAAGCGCTAATTCTTATTCCGACTCTAAAGAAATCTGGGTTAAAACTCTCTTTCCGTAGGGATTGGCGGGGGGTTGGCCTTGATAAGGCAATGAGGCTTGCTAGTTGGGCTTTTATATTTGTTCTTATCTCACAAATTGGTTTTCTTATAACGGTAAATCTTGCAACTAGGGCTGCAGTTCTAGCTCAGGATCAAGGTATTAACTATGGAGTTGGTTATACCCCATATGCAAATGCTTACTTAGTGATGTTGCTACCACATTCAATAGTTACTATCTCCATTGTCACAGCTCTACTTCCTGGTTTATCCAAGTTAGCATTTGATAAGAAGCTATCTGAAGTTAGAGATCAGTTGAGTAAGGCGCTTCGATTAACTGCCATATTAACTATCCCTGCATCGCTTTTCTTCTTCTTCTTTGCAGAGGAAATTGCTAGCGCAATATTCTTTGGTATTTCAGAGCAATCTGCAGAATATATTGGAAGAGTTCTTGCTGCCATGTCTCTTGGTTTAATCCCACTTTCAATAAATTTAGTATTAATTAGAGGGCTAAATGCCTTTGAAAATACTAAATATCAGGTGATTTCTAATTTAGTTATTAACTTAGTTGCTTTAACAATTAGCACTTGGGCTTTCTTAAATCTAGATGTTGTGGATATAACAGTGGGGCTTGGAACAGCTCTTGCAATTAGCTATTGGGTGGGAATCGTTTGCACCTACTATTTACTACGTAGATATTCAGGGCCACTTAAGATCACCTCTTTACTTCTCTTTCATAGCAAGGTTGCTCTCATTGCGCTCATATCTTGCTTAGCCATATCAAGCTTGCTATCAAGGCTTGATTTGGAGGGGAATCTTCTCTCATTACTTATTGTTCTCTTAAGCACATTTGCCCTCTATCTTGCGATAGGGCGAGTGTTAAAGGTTTCAGAGATTAGCCAAGTATTAAAAGTTCTATTACGAAGGTAGGGTGCACTAGTGAGCGTTGATTACGACAAAGTCCACGAGTTAGTAATTGTTGGATCCGGCCCTGCTGGTTATACCGCAGGGGTTTATGCCGCTCGAGCTCAATTAGACCCAGTTCTCTATGAAGGTTCAGTAACTGCTGGTGGAGCTTTGATGAATACCACTGAGGTAGAAAACTTCCCAGGATTTAAAGATGGAATTATGGGACCTGATCTTATGGATCAGATGAGAAAACAAGCCTCTCGCTTTGGAGCTCAATTAGTAACCGATGACATCACTGAGATGAAATTAGATTCAGATGTAAAAGTATTAACAGATGGCTCTGGAAATACGATTAAAGCTCGCGCTGTGATTCTTGCTATGGGTTCTGCATATAAGGAAATTGGTTTAAAGAATGAGAAGCGCTTATCAGGGCGAGGTGTTTCTTGGTGTGCTACTTGCGATGGATTCTTTTTTAAGGAACAAGTTATTGCTGTTGTTGGTGGGGGAGATTCAGCAATGGAGGAAGCTAATTTCTTAACTAAGTTTGCTAAGAAAGTAGTTTTAATCCACCGTAGAGATCAGCTTCGCGCATCAAAGATTATGATTGAGCGCGCTAAGGCAAATCCAAAAATTGAATTCCTGCTTAATACCGAGGTAATAGATGTATTAGGTGAAGATAAAGTTACCGGCCTTAAGCTTAAGAACACTGTTACTGGCCAGGAAAGTGATGGCGACTTCACTGGTTTATTTGTTGCTATCGGACATCTTCCAAGAAGTGAATTAGTTGTTGGTCAAGTAAAGACAAATGCTGAAGGTTATGTCTTAGTTGAATCTGGCTCCACTAAAACCAACCTATCTGGGGTCTTTGCCTCAGGTGATCTAGTTGATTTCACTTATCGCCAAGCAATCACTGCAGCTGGATCTGGCTGTCAGGCCGCTTTAGATGCTGAGCGATTCCTAGCGGGACACTAGAAGAGAAAAAGAAATTCCTTTAATAAAGAGATAAAGTTCTCAAATCGATATCAAATAGAGAGAGGCAAGAATAGATGGCAACCGAGAAAGTAACTGCAGAAAACTTTGATGCGATGGTATTAAAGAGTGCTACCCCAGTATTAGTTGATTTCTGGGCTGAGTGGTGTGGTCCATGCCGAGCAGTAGGCCCAATTTTGGAAGAAATTTCCAATGAATATGGCAGCAAAATTAAGATTGTTAAGCTCAACACTGATGAAGAGGGTTCTATTGCTATGAAATATGGCATCAACTCAATCCCAACAATGAATGTATTTGTTGGTGGCCAGGTTGTTAAGAGCATTGTTGGCGCTCGCCCTAAGCCAATGATTCTTAAAGAGCTCTCCGAGTACATCAACTAAAAAGCGATGATTAAGCCCGGCGATCACGGGGATGTTGTAACTGATGTTACAAACACCCTCCATCGCCTTGGCTTCATTGCAAAGGCAAGTGAAACCTTCTCTGATGAGGTAGGCCAGGCTGTTCGCGCTTTTCAACAAGAGCGTGGCTTATCTGTTACAGGTCTTATTGATGAAACTACTCAAGTTGCTATAAATGAAGCACGCTGGAAGCTTGGTGATCGCTCACTTAAAGTAGGTGAACCAACTATGCGCGGTGATGATGTGGCATCTCTTCAGAGCCGTTTGATTGAGATGGGATTTAATCCAGGAAGAGTCGATGGAATATATGGGAGTCGGAGCGAAGCTGCAGTTAAAGAGTTTCAAAAATCAGTTGGCGCAAAAGTTGATGGAATCTGCGGGCCTGCAACAGTAATTGCGCTGATGCGTTTACTTCGCACAGTTACTGGAGGAGCCCCAGCTCTACTTCGTGATCAAGCAAGTAGGGAAAAGCGTGGCCCAGCACTTGCCGATAAAGTAATTGTTTTAGACCCTAGCTCTAGCGCTGATATAGCAGAGTTCACTTTTGATCTAGCTCAAAAGATTGAAGGAAGACTTATCGCACTTGGGGTCTCGGTATTTCTAACTAGAGGTCTTAATACCGCGCCAAGTGAAGATGAGCGCATAGCTTTTACAAACAATACTTCGGCTGATCTATTAATCTCACTTAGCGTTGATCGCCACAGTAGTGGAGATGCTAATGGGCTTGCTACTTATTTCTATGGAAGTGAGACTCATGGAATTCACTCCATTGTTGGAGAAAAATTTGCAACTATTGTGCAGCGAGAGTTAATTGCAAGAACCGATTTATTAAATAATAGAACTCATGCTAAAACTTGGAACCTACTCCGTTTAACCAAGGCCCCAGCAGTGATGTTAGATATTGGCTATATTTCAAATCCAAAAGATTCAAGCAGATTAGCAGACCCAAATTTTCGTGATGTAATAGCTGAAGGTTTAGTGGTTGCTATCCAAAGAATGTATTTATCTGCAGAGCAAGATGCAAAGACTGGAACCTTGCGCCTAGAGGATCTACGTAAAGCTGGATTAAGAAAGTAAATCTGCGCCAGGTAAGCCAGTAGTTATGGCAGACTTCGCCAATGAATTCATCCTCATCTGATGGTCTAGAGCGTTATCAGACGCACGAACCAGAGAACTTGCAAGAGCGTTATGCCCATCGGGCCGCTCATATGAAGCCAAGTGAAATCAGATCCTTATTTGCAGTTGCATCTAGGCCTGAAATTGTTTCACTCGCTGGAGGAATGCCGAATTTAAGTGCAATTCCGATGGATATGATGGCTGGAATTGTTGAAAAGCTAATAAGAGAAGATGGCCAAGAAGCGCTCCAATATGGAAGTGGGCAAGGACACCCACATCTTCGTGAACAGATCTGTGATGTGATGGCTCTTGAAGGAATTAAGGCTAATCCCGATGATGTCTTAGTTACTACTGGCTCCCAGCAAGCTTTGGATTTAATTTCCAGGATCTTTATTGATCCAGGTGATGTGGTTTTAGTTGAAGCGCCTTCATATGTTGGAGCCCTTGGAACCTTTGCTCAATATGAAGCAAGTGTGGTTCATATTGAGATGGACCAAAATGGACTTATCCCCGAAGCGCTACGTCAAGCGATTAAGACTTTGAGATATCAAGGGCGAAGAATTAAGTTCCTGTATCTAATTCCAAATTATCAAAACCCAGCTGGAGTATTACTACCTGCGGATCGAAGAAGTGAGATCCTTGATATCTGTCGCTCTGAGAAGATTTTTATCGTTGAAGATAATCCCTATGGCCTCCTTGGTTTTGATCGCCCATCACCAAATGCGATGAGGGCTGAAGACTCAGAAAATGTCATCTATCTTGGTTCTTTCTCCAAAACAATAGTTCCGGGATTTCGAATTGGCTGGGCTTTAGTTCCCCAATCTTTGAAGGAGAAGCTAGTTATCGCATCGGAATCATCGATTCTCTGCCCATCAAACTTCTCTCAAATGGCTATCGCTAGCTATCTAGCTAATCAGCCTTGGCGCGAACAAATTGCCTCTTTCTGCGCTCTCTATAAAGTTAGGCGAGATGCCATGCTCTCCGCCCTCGATGCCTATTTTCCAAAGGCTGCAACATGGACAAAGCCTGCTGGTGGTTTTTATGTCTGGGTCACTCTTCCACCTGAGATAGATACCAAAGCTATGGTTCCAAGGGCAATTGCAGCCAAAGTTGCCTACGTTCCAGGAACAGCATTTTTTGCTGATGGTTTTGGATCTTGGTCGCTACGTCTTTCATATTGCTATCCAACTCCTGAGAGAATTACCCAAGGAGTTATGGCTTTAAGTAAAGTGGTTGAACAAGAGATGTTAAACCGCGGAATTACTAACTAATAACTCCCACAATTCTCTGTAGGTCTTGACCATCTGCATATTCAATAACAATCTTGCCTCCGGTATTGCTCCCAGCAATTGTGACTCTGGTATCTAGCGCGCCCTCTAAGCGCTCAACAAGTTCGACATACTTTCCATCACTTGTTTTGCTCTTACTCTTCTTAGATTTCTTCTGCTCGGGGCTACTTAGAGCAATTAACTCTTCAATAGCTCTAACACTTAAGCCTTCACTAACAATTTTATTTGCAAGTCGTTCCATCTCATCTGGTGAGTTAAGACCAAGAAGAGCTCTGGCATGACCTGCACTTATAGTCCCCGCTGCTAATCTCTTTTGAACCGATGGTGGCAGATTTAATAATCTTAAGGTGTTGGTAATTACTGGGCGAGATTTTCCTAGTCGCTCTGCCAGTTCATCATGGGTAAAGCCAAAGTCACTTAACATCTGGTTATATGCCGCAGCCTCTTCTAGTGAGTTTAAGTTACTGCGATGAATATTCTCAACTAACGCTTCACGAAGTAACTCGTTATCGCTAGTTTGTCGGACGATTACGGGAATATTTACTAAACCTGCAAGTTTGGCTGCTCGATAGCGCCGCTCTCCCATGATTAATTCATATTGATTATCGCTAATCTTTCGCACAACAGGTGGTTGCAAGATTCCTATCTCTTTAATAGATGCTGCAAGTTCCTCAAGTGATGAGTTATCAAAGACAGTTCTTGGTTGTCTTGGATTTGGTTTGATCCAAGATAACGGAATCTCATTTCGCTCGCCAACTGTTTCATTGCTTCCCGCGCGATTAATCGGGGTTGGTATAAGTGAATCAAGATTTCTTCCTAGGCCACCTCTTTTACTGCTCATTAACCAACGCCTTTCTCGCTATTTGAATTAGATGAAGGAGCGCCTCGTCTAGCAATCTCTCTTGCAACAAGACCATAAGCCTCTGCACCAATTGATGCTGGGTCATAGGTCATTACTGTTTGACCGTAGGAGGGAGCCTCTGAGATACGAACTGCTCTTGGAATTGGAATATCAATTAACTCGGCGTTGTAATGTTTTCTCACCTCTGCTGCAACATCATTAGCTAGCCTTGTTCTGCCATCAAACATAGTAAGTAAGATAGTAGTTAGTTTTATATTTGGATTTAGATGTTCTTGAATTAATGAAACTGTGTGAAGTAATAGCGTTAAGCCTTCTAGTGAGTAATACTCACATTGAATTGGAATCATTAATTCTTGCGCAGCAACTAGAGCATTGATTGTTAATAAACCTAGACTTGGTGGACAATCAATAATTACATAATCAAATCTCTCGCCTTTATTTGCTGCATCAAGTAAATAATTGTTTAAAGATTTTTTTAGCCTCATCTCTCTTGCAACCATTGGAACTAGTTCAACTTCAGCATTTGCAAGAGATTGTGTTGCAGGAATTACTTCAAGGCTTGGATAGCCTGGAATCTTTAGCGCTGCAGATTGCATTGGTAGATCTTTAATAATTACTTCATACATCCCGCTTACTTCATCCCTTGAAATCCCAAAAGCAGTGCTGGCATTTCCTTGAGGATCTAGGTCGATTATTAGGGTTTTTAAGCCCCCCATAGCTAGGGCTGCTGCCACATTAACTGCGGAGGTGGTTTTGCCAACCCCGCCCTTCTGGTTGGCGACAGTAAAGATCCGAGTAGTTATCGGTTTAGCCATAGGCTCTCGGAAGCGCTTAGTTCCGATTACCTGCCTAGGGGCCGATGTTTCACGTGAATCACTCACACTGCCTAGTTAACCAGCCTTAACCGCCTCAATGATGCGTCCGGTCGGCAAGTCATCGAGATTTATCTCGTGTAGTTGGTGGGATTTGAACTTTTTAAGGTTAGTTATTGCCATCTCTTGGGCGGCAGACTCCCCTTTGATAGCAAGGAGTGATCCTGCCGGGGCAATTAGGTGCCAGGTGCTCTCGATTAGACGAGGAAGTGGGGCAACCGCTCTTGCGAGAACATAGTTATAGCTACCTTTTACCGATTCGGCTTTAGCCCTAATGACTTCAACATTATTGAGCTTTAACGCCTCAATTACTTCATATAGAAATTCGACCCGTCTTTGAAGGGGTTCAATCAAGCTCACTTTGAGCTCTGGGCGAGCTAGAGCAACCACGATTCCAGGTAAGCCAGCTCCAGAACCAATATCTGCCACCTTAGCCCCACTTATTGGAAGCAGAGTTACTACTGGAAGGCAGTTTTCAATATGGCGCTGCCAGATCCGCTCCCCTTCAGCTGGGCCAATTAGGCCCCGCTCAATAGCGGTCGTTGCTAGGAGTTTTTCGAAAGCTAGGGCCTCTTCGGACTTCTCTGGGAAGTAGCGCTTAGCCCTAGTTTCACGTGAATCAATCAGGCTGGCATCACCACAACGCAGCGATCTGGGTCTTCGCCTTCAGATTCACTACTTAAGCCGATCTTCTGGATGGTGTCATGGATGACTTTCCGCTCAAAGGCATTCATTGGGGCGAGCTTTATTGGCTTGCCCTTAGATTTGACCTCATCAGCTGTCTCCTCAGCGAGCTTTGCAAGCGCGCTCTTTTTATCAGCTCTAAACCCATCGATATCTAGCATTAATCGGGAGCGCTCACCTGTTGCAGTTTGAACAGCTAGGCGAGTGAGCTCTTGAATGGCATCTAATACCTCTCCATCCCCGCCTACTAGATGGGTAAGGTCGCCGCCCTCAATAACTAGCGCTGCTCGCTCATTTTCCACGCTGATTTCAATATCGCCATCGAGATCTGCGATATCAAGTAAGCCCTCTAGGTAGTCGGCAGCGATATCGCCCTCTTCTTCAAGGCTTGTCACTACAGTCTTCTCTTCGCTCATCTCTTCTCCTTCGTCTTTTGCCCCGTTTTGAGGCTTTTAATGCTATTTGCGCCTTTTCTTCTTTTTCTTCTTTGGTTGTTCTCTCTGCCCCATTGGTTTTGGCTCCTCTGTGGCAACTCCTCCGCCATTACTTTCACCCTCTGGCTCCTGGCCTGACTTCTTAGCTTTCTTTGCTTGGAGCTCCTCCCAGGCTGGCGATCCTGGGGTTGGGTTTCTCTTAATCACATAGAACTGTTGACCCCAGGTCCAGAAATTTGTTGTAGACCAGTAGATCAAAACTCCAATTGGAAAGTTAACTCCTGAGACAGCGAAAATAACAGGGAATAAATAAAGCATTATTTTCTGCTGCTGCAACATCATGTTGTTTGAAGAATCTAGTTTTGGCATTCCTTTAACCATCAACTGACGCTGGGTAGTAAATGTTGTTAGCGACATTAAAAATATTAGAAATACTGTAACTATCTTTACTGTGCCATCAGATGATCCAAGGAATGTCTGTGAGATTGGAGCTCCAAAGAATTCTGCCTTTGCCATCTGCGCCGCAATTTCGCTAGTTAAAACTCCGCGAGCTTGTGGTGGGTTTTTACCAATTCCATTAAGCACTGTAAAGAGCGCAAAGAATATTGGGGCTTGAGCAAGAATTGGAAAACATGAAGCCATTGGATTTGTTTTATGGGTCTTATATAACTTCATCAACTCTTCTGATTGCTTCTGGCGATCATCTTTATATTTCTGTTGAATCTTCTTCATCTCTGGAGCTAGAGCGGTTAGAGCTCTCTGGGATTTAATTTGTTTCACAAAGAGTGGAATCAAAATAGTTCTAATTAAAACCACAAGTCCCATAATCGATAGAGTCCATGTGACTCCACTTGCTCCACCAAACACTGGTGAGAGGGCTTTATGGATAGAGACCATAACCCCAGAAACAATCCAATAAAGCGGATCTAAAATGCCCATTTAGCTCACCATGCTTTCTGTTTCTCTATTTGATAGTAAAAAAGGGCCTATTTTCAACGTTTTTGGAGGGTAATCCACTCCACCATGACTTAGTGGGTTACATCTAATAACTCTCCAGACACCTAGAGCTAGACCAAAGATATGGAAGTTTTTAATTGATTCATATGTGTATTGGGAACAAGATGGATAGTACTTACACCTTGGAGCAAGTCCTGGCGCAATAAACTTCTGCCAAGTTTTAATTATTAAAATGAATGGAAGCATAAGTAAGTCAAGTAATTTATTAATCATCTTCCCGCCTTTTCATTTAACGCGGTAAATAACCTTGGGATTTCATTATGAACATTCTGCTCTGGTTTGGTTGCTCTAATTACCACCATAGATTGGGCAGGAAGAATATGAAGGCTACTTTTTGAAGCATGTCTTAACTGTCTTGTCACTCTATGGCGAATCACTGAGCCACCTATTGCTCTTGAAACAACAAAGCCAACTTTTGGAGATAGGAGGCTTGGTTCTTTACTTAAATAACCAACAAGGCTCTTTGTTGTTGAGCGAATTGGTGAACGAGTAACCCGCGCGAAATCCTCGCGAGAGGTTAGGCGGTTAATGGCTGCTAGCACGCCGGTTATTACAGCTTAGGCGGATATACGAGCGCGACCCTTAGCGCGACGGGCAGAGAGAACTGCGCGTCCACCACGAGTTGCCATACGAGCGCGAAAACCATGCTTCTTCGCGCGCCGACGATTATTCGGCTGGAAAGTACGCTTCATCTTCTTCTCTCACTCCTTTAAAAACAGCTCTTAATGGAAGCTGTTGGGATTGATCAGGTCTTGAGGTAATCGCGTAGCTGCGATTGGGGGCCACAAGAGCAGGGGGCAACGGTATCTGTTGACCTACCGATTTGGAAAACTGGGGATATCTTTTAGGGCATTTAGGGCCTTTGGGAAGATTTTGTGGATAACCACTTGCTTTTATTGGGATAAAGGCATACTTTCCGCCTCTATCCACAGGCAAGAAGGTTTTTAAGCTCTTTTCCCCAGAGATTAAGCCTAAAGTCGAAGTATAGACCACAGCCTGTGGATAACTTTGTGGATATCTAGTGAGATGAGGGGTTATGTCGATTGCTGAACCTGGAGCCCTTGAAGCCAAGGAAATAGAGGCTGACCTTCTAGAGCTTTGGAAGGGAATTGTTGATTCTGTTGCTAAAGAGTCTCCGCAAAATCGCGCCTTTCTCACCCTCACTAAACCTTTAGGTTTGTTAAAGAGCGATGGGGGATCAAATCTCCTTCTTGCCGCCCCTAATGTTTTTGCAAAAGATGTTTTAGAGAGCCGTTTAAAAGTTCTATTAAACGATGCGCTATCGGCCAAGATGGGTGAGCGAATAAATATTGCAGTAACCGTTGATGAGTCTTTAGATACTGATCTCTCTACGGTTGAAGAGGTGGATGTAGAGGTTGATTCGCCAAGAGCAGGAACTGGGCGTCAAGAAGTCCAGAGTAAGAGCTCTGATCAAACACAGTTAAACCCTAGATACATTTTTGAAACTTTTGTTATCGGTGCATCTAATCGCTTTGCCCACGCCGCAGCTGTTGCTGTCGCTGAAGCCCCTGCAAAGGCTTATAACCCGCTCTTTATTTATGGTGAATCAGGCCTTGGAAAAACCCATTTATTGCAAGCAATTGGGGCATATGCCAAAGAGTTATATGGCGGGGTTCGGGTTCGCTACGTCTCATCTGAAGAGTTTACAAATGACTTTATTAACTCAATTCGAGATGATAAATCTTCTAACTTTCAACGCCGCTATCGCGATCTTGATGTTCTACTTGTTGATGATATTCAATTTTTAGAAAATAAAGAGCGGACTCAAGAAGAGTTCTTCCACACTTTCAATACTTTATATAATGCTAATAAGCAGATTGTTATCTCAAGTGATCGCCCACCAAAACAATTAACTACTTTGGAAGATCGTCTCCGCTCTAGATTTGAGTGGGGTTTAATAACTGATATCCAACCGCCAGAGCTAGAGACACGTATTGCTATTTTAAGAAAGAAAGCTGCTCAAGATAAATTAAATGCCCCTGATGATGTTCTGGAATATATCGCTTCGAAAATTTCCACAAATATTCGTGAGTTAGAGGGAGCATTAATTCGTGTTACCGCTTTTGCTTCTTTAAATCGTCAGATAGTTGATATGAATTTAGCTGAGATAGTTCTTAAGGATTTAATTCCAGATGACTCAACCCCTGAAATCACCGCTAGTTTGATAATGGCTCAAACCGCTGCGTATTTCAGTCTGACTTTAGATGATCTCTGTGGAACTTCTCGCTCGAGGGTTTTAGTTAATGCCCGCCAGATCGCTATGTATCTCTGCCGCGAGATGACTGAGCTATCACTTCCTAAAATAGGTCAGACTTTTGGCGGACGGGATCACACCACTGTTATGCATGCAGACCGAAAGGTCCGCCACTTGATGGCTGAGCGTAGATCGATTTTTAACCAGGTTTCCGAACTAACAAACCGGATAAAACTGCAGGCCAAGGCTTAATCTCTGAAATATCAGAGGTTGGGGATAACCTGTGGATATGTGTGGATAACCTGTTGGTAAAGGTTGGGTTTGAAAAGACCTGATTTTCCCAAGTGGTTTGTTTTAAGAGTTACTCACAGTTTTTACACAGAGAAGAGGTGGTTTAGATGAAGGGTAATACGGCTTTGAACTGCGCTTTTCTTTCTTTTCCACAGTTAAACCGCCTGGTTACTACTACTAACTTTATAGATAAGAAATCTCATCTCAGAGAACAGATCTTGATAAGAAGCTTTAAATCAAACCAACCATCTAAAGTAAAGACGAAAGAGTTAGGCTGAAGATTATGAAATTCACAGTAGATAGCGCAGTGTTAACCGATAGCGTTAATTGGGTTTCAAGGAGCCTTTCAACTAGGCCAATTATGACCGCGTTACTAGGAATTGTGATCGAGGCGGGAAGCGATATCACTTTAAGTGCTTCAGATTTAGAGACCTCTGCCAAGTCTTCATTCTCTGCAGATATAAAAGAAAAAGGAAGAGTGCTAGTTCCAGGAAGGTTGTTAGCTGAAATCTCTAGAGCGCTACCAAATAAACCTGTCTCGTTTAATTTAGAAGGAAGCCGGGTTTTAGTAACAGCAGGAGCGGCTAAGTTTACTCTTCCAACACTTCCAATAAACGAATATCCAAACCTACCAGTAATGCCTGATACATCAGGAAATATCGCTAGTGATTTATTTGCAACCGCGGTTAATCAAGTAGCGGTTGCAGCTGGGCGAGATGATTCACTACCAACCTTAACTGGAATCCATGTTGATATTAATAAGGAAGTGATTACCTTTGCTGCAACCGATCGATATCGCTTAGCAGTCAGAGAAATTAACTGGAGTCCGAATAATCCAGAAGAGACCACAACAGCTCTACTCAGAGCAAGAACTTTGGCGGATGCAGCTAAAACAATTTCATCCACTAAAAACATTTCATTCTCTGTAGCCCCTAACACCTCAAATGAGCGTTTAATAGGCTTTACAACTGAGCAGAAATCAATGACTTCAAGGCAGTTAGATGGCGCCTTCCCTCCTTATCGCCACCTACTTCCTAGTGAAAGTATTGCAACAGCAGTCATTGAAGTTGCGACCCTTTTAGATTCTGTGCGCCGAGTAGCGTTAGTAACCGATAAAACCGTGCCGCTTCGTTTAAAGTTTTCAGATAACTCCCTTCACCTCGAAGCTGGCGCAGGAGATGAAGCAACAGCCACAGAAGAACTTCAAATCTCATACACAGGAGAGGCGATAGATATCGCTTTCAACCCAACATTTTTAGCCGATGGTTTAAATGCCCTTGGAACACCTTATGTAAATATTGCATTTACAGGATCTAATAAACCGGCGGTTTTATCAGGCAAAAATAAAGTAGATGGCGAGATAGATAGCTCTTACCGCTACCTTCTAATGCCTATGCGTTACGCCTCTTAATTAACCACTTTTAAAAATGTTCGTCTCCCATCTATCTTTAAAAGATTTCCGCTCTTATGAAAACTTAGAGCTTTCTTTAAAAGCTGGCCAAAATATTTTTATCGGGGAAAATGGAGAAGGCAAGACAAATATCATCGAGGCTTTAATGTATCTAGCTCTACTTTCATCACACCGGATATCAAACGATCAACCTCTTATTAAATTAGGTAGTGAGCGCGCTTATATCCGCGCCAAAATCGAATCAGATGAGAGAACCACCCTTGTTGAGTTAGAGATAAATAATGGCAAAGCAAACCGCGCCAAAGTAAATCAAAATCCAGTAAGAAGCCAGAAAGAGATACTAGGTTTAGTAAAGAGCGTATGTTTCTCGCCAGAGGATTTAGATTTAGTTCGCGGCGACCCAAGTGAGCGAAGATCTTTCCTAGATCAACTTCTAATCCAACAAAGTCCGCGCCTTGCAGGTGTAATAAGTGATTATGAGAGAGCTTTAAAGCAGCGCAACTCACTACTTAAAAGCCGAGCACCTGAGTCATCGCTTCGTTCATGGAGCGAACACCTAGCTACTTTTGGCGGTGAGTTAATAGCTGGTCGAATTAAATTAATTAACGAAATAGAACCGCTATTTCAAATAGCATATAAAAATCTATCAGCAAAAAAACTAGCTAAATTGGGATATAAATCAAGCATCCCCGCACCTTCTTCAGAAAAAGAAGTAAATAAAGAGGTAATGTTAAAGGTAATAGAAGAGGTTAAATCTCAAGAGATAGAGCGAGGAATTTCTCTAGTAGGTCCACATCGCGATGACCTTATTTTAAACTTAGGCGATCATCCAGTTAAGGGCTATGCCAGTCATGGGGAGTCTTGGTCAATTGCTCTCGCTCTTCGATTAGCTAGTTATCAATTATTTATCAATGAAGGAGCAAAACCAATATTAATATTGGATGATGTCTTCTCTGAGCTTGATGAAGGACGACGAGAGAAACTTCTCGAGATTGCAGATAGCGCAGAGCAGACATTTATTACAGTCGCTGTTGAGAATGATTTACCTAAAGCAATTCAAGGTGCTAGATTCAAAGTTGAGATGGGCAAGGTTGTAATTTTATGAAGCGTGATATTGCAAGAGAGCTATATCGTTCTTATAGAAGTGGTTATAAGAAAAAGAAAGAGGTAGTTGATCAAGAGCGCAGCCTTAGCGGTGAGCCAGAAAAAATTTCAAACCTTATGAACGAATTAGTACAAAATAGAGAGTGGCGACAAGGAATTGCTGAAGGAAATCTTTTTAGCGATTGGGCTCAAATTGTAGGTAGCGATGTGTCAGAACACACCACACCAATTACTTTATTTGAAGGAAAATTAACAATTCAAACCTCATCAACTGCATGGAGCACACAACTTCGTTTAATAGAGAGCGAGCTTTTAAAAACAATCCGTAAAAGCTCTCCAGGAGCTCTAGTTGATGAGCTAGTGATCATGGGTCCTCACGCCCCTTCTTGGAAGCGAGGCCTTAGAACGATCCGAGGGGCAAAAGGGGCTAGAGATACTTTTGGGTGATATTCAAGGCTCAACTACCTTCTAAAAACGCGCCTAATCCACCAACAACGCCCTTTTTTGGCTATCTCTAATTTGATTTACCACTAGGATTTACCCCTGCCTAGCCCAATAAAGAGGCGAGAGTTGTCTCTGGCGGGGTCAAACTATTGATAGAACAGGGGCTTAGTGTGGCTGATAAGAAGGTGGCGCGGGCCTATGACGCCAGCGCAATCACCGTTCTAGAAGGCCTAGAAGCTGTTCGCAAGCGCCCTGGAATGTATATCGGCTCAACAGGTGAGCGAGGCCTGCACCACTTAGTTTATGAAGTCGTTGATAACTCAGTAGATGAAGCTCTAGCTGGCCACTGCACCCACATCAGCGTTCTACTACAAAAAGATGGCGGAGTTCGAGTAAACGATAACGGTCGCGGAATTCCAGTAGATATCCATCCAATAGAAAAGAAACCAGCGCTAGAAGTTGTTATGACAGTACTTCACGCCGGAGGAAAGTTTGGCGATGGCGGCTACTCGGTATCTGGCGGTCTACATGGCGTTGGAATATCTGTTGTTAATGCTTTAAGTAGAGATCTAAACGTTGTAGTTCAAAGAGATGGTTTTATTTGGGAACAGAGTTACAAATTAGGAGTTCCTAACTCTCCAGTTGAAAAAGGCGTTGCTACAAAAGAGACAGGAACTGAAGTTACCTTCTATCCTTCTGAGGAAATATTTGAAACTACAGATTTTTCATTTGAGATTTTATCAACCAGATTTAGAGAGATGGCCTTTTTAAATAAAGGCCTAACTATTACTTTGCGTGATGAAAGAGCGGGTCATGTTGATGAGAAAGGGGAGGCGCTAGAAGTTAAATATTGCTATGCAGGTGGAATTGTAGATTTCGTTAAACATCTAAATACCACAAAGGGCGTTGCTCACAAATCAATTATTGCTTTTGAAACAGAAGATCTAAAACAGAAGATGTCACTTGAGGTGGCAATGCAGTGGAATACTACTTTTACTGAGTCGGTATATACCTTTGCCAATACTATTAATACCCAAGAGGGTGGCACGCACGAGGAAGGCTTTAGAACATCACTTACCTCGTTAGTAAATAAGTTTGCTGAAGAGTGGGGTTATATAAAGAGAAAAGAAGATCGCCTTACTGGCGATGATATTCGCGAAGGGTTAACGGCAATTATCTCTATTAAGATAAGTGAGCCACAATTTGAAGGTCAAACAAAGACAAAGCTGGGAAACACAGAAGCTAAGTCCTTTACTCAAAAAACATTGAACGATGCAGTCGGCGCCTGGTTTGAAAAGAATCCTTCGGAAGGCAAAGAAATTGTAAGAAAAGCTATAGATGCAGCAACTGCTCGAATTGCAGCAAGAAAAGCTAGAGACCTATCTCGCAGCAGAAAAGGCCTACTTGAAGGTCGCGGTATGCCTGGAAAATTAGCTGATTGCCAATGGACCGAGCCTGAAAAGTGTGAGCTCTATATTGTTGAAGGAGATTCAGCGGGCGGCTCAACAAAAGGCGGAAGAGATTCTCGTTATCAAGCAGTTCTTCCAATTAGAGGAAAAATACTAAATGTTGAAAAGGCAAGAATTGATCGCGTACTACAAAACAATGAAGTCCAAGCTTTAATAACTGCTCTTGGCACAGGAATTCACGATGACTTTGATATCGCCAAACTTAGATATCACAAAGTTATTCTTATGGCGGATGCTGATGTTGATGGGCAACATATTAGAACACTGCTCTTAACTCTTCTATTTAGATTTATGCGACCGCTAATTGAAAAAGGTTTTGTCTATCTAGCGTCACCTCCGCTATATAAAATTAAATGGGGCGGGAAAGAGCCAGTTCAATATGCATTCTCTGATAAAGAGCGAGATGGTTTAATCCAACTAGGGTTAGAGGCAGCAAAACGGCTACCAAAAGAAGATGGAATTCAGCGCTTTAAAGGTCTTGGCGAAATGCCCGCGAAAGAACTCTGGGATACCACAATGGATCCAGCCCACCGCGTACTTATGCAAGTGACTCTAGATGATGCAGCTGCTGCTGATGATCTCTTCTCAGTTTTAATGGGCGAAGATGTTGAGCAGAGAAGACAATTTATTCAAAGAAACGCTAAAGATGTTAGGTTCCTAGATATCTAATGGAAAATCTTGATGAAAATAAAGTAGATCGCATTGAAATGGTTGATCTTCAAGTGGAGATGGCTCGTTCATATCTTGATTACGCAATGTCAGTTATCGTTGGAAGAGCGCTGCCTGATATACGAGATGGCTTAAAACCAGTACACCGCAGAGTTTTATATGCGATGTATGACGCGGGATATCGTCCAGATAAGGGTTATTACAAATCATCACGCATCGTCGGTGATGTCATGGGTAATTACCATCCACATGGTGATGGAGCTATCTATGACACCTTGGTTCGATTAGCTCAACATTGGTCACTTAGATATCCATTAGTTGATGGCAACGGAAACTTTGGATCTCCTGGCAATGATCCAGCTGCAGCGATGCGTTATACCGAAGCTCGTATGGCCCCTCTTGCAATGGAGATCATGCGAGATATCGATGAAGAAACTGTTGATTTCATTGCTAATTACGACGGACGAAGCCAAGAGCCGCTAGTACTTCCCTCTCGCTTCCCAAATTTATTAGTTAATGGCTCAGCTGGTATCGCTGTTGGGATGGCAACAAATATTCCACCGCATAATCTGCGCGAGATTGCCGGGGCTGTGCAATGGGCCCTTGATAACCCAGATGCGTCAAGCGAGGAAACACTAAACGCTCTTCTTGGAATTGTTAAAGGGCCAGATTTTCCAACCAAAGGAATCATTGTCGGACGTCAAGGAATTGAAGATGCCTATCGCACAGGGCGTGGCTCCATTCAGATGCGCGCTGTTGTGGAAGTTGAAGAGATTAATAAGCGAACATGTTTAGTAGTAACAGAGCTGCCATATCAAGTAAATCCCGACAACCTTGCTCTAAAAATTGCTGAGCTAGTAAAAGATGGCAAGATCAAGGGTATCGCTGATGTTAGAGATGAAGGCAATGAGCGCCTTGGTCAACGTTTAGTTATTGTGCTGCGAAATGATGCCACCCCTAAAATTGTCTTAAATAATCTCTATAAACAAACACAACTCCAGGACTCTTTTGGAGCAAATATGTTGGCATTAGTTGATAACGTTCCTAGAACACTGCGCCTTGATGAGTTTGTCCGCTATTACATTACTCATCAAGTAGAAGTAATTATCAGACGAACAAAATTTAGATTGAAAGAGAAAGAAAAACGCGCTCATATATTGAGTGGTTACTTAAAAGCCCTTGATGCCTTAGATGCTGTAATAGCTTTAATTAGAGCTAGCGCTACATCAGAGCAAGCCCGGGAAGGTTTGATTAAACTTCTTGAAGTCGATGAACTTCAAGCCAATGCCATCCTTGATATGCAGCTTCGCCGCCTTGCAGCACTTGAGCGCCAGAAGATTATTGATGAATTTGAAACCTTGATGGCTGAAATTAAAGATTTAAAGATAATTCTTAATGATCCTGCTGCTCAAAGAGTGATAATTAAAGAAGAGCTTAAAGAGATTGTAGATAAGTATGGAGATGAGAGAAGAACTCAGATAGTTGCTGGCGATACTGATTTATCGGTCGAGGATCTGATTCCAAATCAAGATGTAGTTGTAACCATTACAAGGGGCGGATATGCCAAACGGACCAAAGCCGACCTTTATAGATCTCAAAGACGCGGCGGTAAAGGGGTTAAAGGGGCAGCCTTAAAACAAGATGACATAGTTGAACATTTCTTCACCGCATCAACTCATGATTGGCTTCTCTTTTTAACAAATCAAGGCCGGGTCTATAGAGCCAAAGTTCATGAGCTTCCTGATGCTGGACGTGATGCCAGGGGCCAGCATGTTGCAAACTTATTGGCATTTAAACCAAATGAAACTATCGCCTCTGTTATCGGTATTAACGATTACTCCTCGCTTCCATACTTAGTAATCGCCACAAAAGGTGGAATAGTAAAGAAGAGCCCACTTAGTGAATATGACTCACCAAGAACTGGCGGCTTAATAGCAATTTCATTAAAAGATGGCGATGAGGTTGTGGCAGCCTCTGCTATCACTGCAAAAGATGAGCTACTTTTAATTTCAAAGAAGGGAATGTCACTTCGCTTTACAGCAGATGATGAGTCCTTGCGTTCTATGGGTAGATCTGCAACTGGAGTAATTGGAATGAAATTTAGAAGTGGTGATGAGCTACTTACCATGGCAACAATTAGAAGCGGCGATGAAAAGAGTTTTGTACTAACAGCAACCGATGGTGGTTTTGGTAAGAGAACAGATATAAGTGAATACCGTTTGCAATCCCGCGGCGGCATTGGAGTTAAAGCTGCCAAAGTTGACGAAGGCGCGCGAGGTGGTCTAGTCGGAGCATTGATTGTTAATGAAAGTAATGAGATTTTAGTTATCACCTCAGGAGGCGTAGTAATGCGCACCCCAGTTAAAGAAGTTCGCCAGACCGGGCGCGATACTCTTGGAGTTCGCCTAGTAAATCTTGATCAAGGCACCTTTGTAGTCTCACTAGCCAAGGTCAATGACGAGGATTAGAAAGTGAAAAAATAAGCGGTAAAAAAGTGCTATTTTTGCGCACGCCCGCAGGTCAGGTAGCCTTGCGCTTCCCGTTTTGCGGGCCTATAGCTCAGCCTGGTTAGAGCGCTTCCCTGATAAGGAAGAGGTCAGTGGTTCAAGTCCACTTAGGCCCACCATATCAACGCTCTTTTTTGCTGCGATATGGGGACTTAGCTCAATTGGTAGAGCACCTGCTTTGCAAGCAGGGGGTTAGGGGTTCGATTCCCCTAGTCTCCACAAGATTACCGAACTACGTTATGAACCAATTTAATCGTTAGTGTTTTTTGAGAAAAATTCTCTATATAAAACTCTCCTAGATTTCTACCCAGCGCAGTACGAAGATTTTTCTTATCCACCAACTCGTTTATTGCACCTACCAAAGATTCTGCACTTCCACCGTTAAAACCGAAAGCAAGCCCTTTTTCTGTAAATTCAGATATAGCACCTAAATCTGATGTTAGATAGCACTTTTTGAAGTACCCAGCTTCAAAGAATTTGTGGGGCAAGGTTCGTTTAAGGCGCGGATGCTTTGATAGTTGTCCTAAAACAATATCTGCCTGACTATGTAATTCCCAAAGCTCTTGGTCAGAGAGATACTCATCATAAATCTTTACATTGTTTAAGTCTTTAGTACCTACTTTGAATCCCTTGGAAGCAACTATAAACCTAATATCCTTTCTGTCCTTTAGTAACTCAATCGCTTCAGTTAAAACTGTGAGCCCAGCTTCTTGCTGTGCTCCACCTCGAAAGAGAAGAGTTGTAAATCGCTTAGCAACCACCTGCGCACTCTTTTTATCCTTAACCCTGTTCTCATCAAAACCAGTCTCTAAAACAACCAGTTTCTTTTGTGGAAGAAGGAATTTAGTTCTTACTGAACGTACCTGCGCGGTTGACTCAAGAAATACCATTGATGAAGAGTGAAATGTGAAGAAGTCCAGTAAGTAGATCAGTAAAGCCCTAAAACCCATAAAACCATACTCGCGCCGACTGAGCACCACTCCGTCGGACAAGGGCCAACCAGCATCCAAATAGATCTTCTGTAACAAAACCAAACGAGCGTAGAGAGCAAGAATATGACTCGGAGAGGCAACAATAAAAGTAGTGTTTTTTCCCATGTACTGCTTTTTACAATTCAAAAGCTGAGAGAATTTGTTTTGCGAGTCGATTTCTACCCAGGTAGATTTATAACCCATCTTAAGCAGACCATTATGGTAATTCTTAGACCGTGAGAATTTGTTACCTTTTAAACTCAGAAAAATAAACTCACTAGATCCTGTGGCAGCTAAACTCTTTCTCACGGGTAGACTCTACGACTGTTAGCTAACAATCGCCCCAAAGGAGCCCAGATGTCAGACACCCCGCCTATCACGCAAGCGACCCTGCACACCTCAATGGGCGATATTGTTATTGAGTTATTTCCAAATCATGCACCAAAAACAGTTGCAAACTTTGTTGAGTTAGCTGCAGGAATGCGCGAGTGGGTTAATCCAAATACTGGCGAGAAAACTAATCAGCCACTCTATGACGGAACAGTGTTTCATCGAATAATCAAAGGTTTCATGATTCAAGGGGGAGATCCACTTGGAACAGGAACTGGCGGGCCTGGATATCGCTTCGCTGATGAATTTCATCCTGAGTTATCTTTTACTAAA
>ENA-ORFA01000177-ORFA01000177.1-marine-metagenome-genome-assembly--contig:-NODE-177-length-28013-cov-10.283040_pt1 | contig 28013 bp, 26 predicted proteins | sample MGYA00248621_ERZ508587 | MGnify/ENA primary metagenome ERZ508587 (study PRJEB26250, sample SAMN06266239) | marine metagenome | isolation source: Columbia River Estuary | place: USA:Columbia River... | reverse complement strand
GAATCGAACATGGCGTTCTGGATCTTTCTTGCTCTTGGACGGTATACGTCGCGAATTGGTCGTCAACGACGAGGTTCTAGGAGGTGGTGGCGGCGGCGGTGGAGTTCGATCCCGCGAGACTGGCCGCGTCGAAACTTCGCTCGTTAAACGAGGTCTTTGAGCTTCGACTTTTCTTGACCGACTTTGTCCCGAATCACCACCGCGGCGCACCGCGTCGTCGGTATCCGATTCATCGTCATTATCGCCACCGCGTTTAAGTATGGACCGCCGGGATCGTTTTTTTACGTTTAATCGTTTGACGGGTTTCGACTTTAAACTTTCGTTTGGGCGGCGAGGCTTTATTGGCGGGGGGCGGTTCTGTGGTAAACTACGTCGAGCATTCGTCGACGACGACGAGGATGATGCTTCAACGGTTCCAGACGTTGTAGAGTCGGATTCGGGACTGTTCGTCGTGTCCATCGCCGCTTCGGGTATCGAAGTATGCGTCGGTAAAGCCGAGGACGTGCTTGCGACGTTTCCCGCGTTTAAAACATCATTGGAGCTCGAAGTTCCCGGGTTTTCAGTCGAAGAAGACGAAGAACCCGATGATTGCGGCGGCGGAGGAGGTGGTGGAGGAGGAGGAAAAGCTATCGCCGCCGCCGAGGATGGACGATTTTGGCCTAAAGCCATGTTTGGATTTGTATCGCCCAGGTTGATAAAGCGCGAGTTTAAATCGCGTAATTCGGCTTTTACAGAGGGCGGACTATTGAGCATAATTTGCGGCATTTGCTCAATAGGCACTAGGAAGCATTCGCTAAATTTCCGATCACCCGGAACCACGGAGGCCATTGAGTCTTCAATCGAACTCAACACTCAAGCTTACGACTCGAAAAACTGCGACGATTGAAAAGAACGCGTCGAACGCACGAAAAGTTGAGCCATTATATCATCCATTTCGAGCATAGAAATGAAATCTTGTTTAACCATTATTATTTTGCGCCAAATTCCCGACGTAAGATGGCGACTTTGTAAACCCGTATGTGAACTTTCAAATGAGTTCACACTAAAAAATAATAATAATTAGTCACCGATTATAATTTTATAATAAATTAATTTTTATTATATCGAATTCATTAAGTCTTATATGTCCAAAACAAAGAATTCATTTTAATTTAAAAATGGCGCTACAATCTTCGCCCTCTATAATGATGTACGTAAAACTTTGCGGGTGTGAGTATGAAACTTTGAGTTTCAATTCTGAGCTATAAATCTCAATAGCTATCGGGGAAACATCGACTCTATTTTCACAATTCGAAGATATTAATTTTGCGAATTCATTTTTTAGACGTTTTCTCGGAATGATTGGAATCCGACAAACACGCAGGTGTTGGCGGCGGTGGAGGACTTGTTGAAAACGATGTCGGCGTCATCGTTGATCGACGTGGAACGGGCGGTATCGACCACGGCGATGAAAAATAGGATTCAACTTCATTTGCCATATATAGTTCGCCCTCGGAGCTATAGGTAAACGCTAGACCTACAGATGAAGCCGCCGGAGTTTCGAGTTCGTTTCTTCTCGGCGACGGTCCGGGTTTTTTAATCGACCCGTCATCGGTGGGGGTTGCAAACGTACCGCTTGACTCGATCAAATTCGAGTTGTCGGGTTTTTGGTGAACGATGTTCGTCGACGTTTTGCGACCTTGGCAACGAGCTTCGGGCGAAGGCTTTGGAGACCTCGAAGCCGGCGGGAGGTCGACGGGAGTCGGGGGTTCGGACGGACGATTATTTGTAAAGTTTCTCTGCACGACGAATAATAATCGTTGCACCGCCGTTGTCAGCGAAAGGATTTCATCGTCAACGCGGCTCGAGGCTTGAAGCGTTTTTTGGAAAGCGCACAATTGAATTAATTCAATTGTGCGTAGTTCACGCGGGGTTAGAAATTCGCAATGAGAAGGCGTTGAAAACAGCGATGCATCATGGGCTCCAATAGAGGGAGCGCTGGTCTCTAAATCGTCGCTCACGACCCGTCCTAAATCGTCACCGTCACCGTCACCGCGCCCGTCCGGATGACTTGGGAAAAACGCCGTGTCATTCGCTCGTCCAACCATTCGTTTAATAGGGCTTGGGCCGTTGATATAAAGGGCGTTACGGACAACCAAGTTTCTATATCCGTTTAAACAACAAATTCCCTAAAATGAAAAATTAAAGTTTATGAAAACCTTCTTAATAAACGAATTCTCCTATTATAGGACTCGCATGCAATAAGCGTAAATTAGAGTTCGGATAATAACGATTACGCCGATTATCGTTGCACGGTTAACGTTGGAGTCCGGCTAAACGTGATTTATCGCTGGAGAGGGATGGTTAATATGATCGAGAGACCGAAGACGGTTAAACAAGATTTGTTATTCGCTTTATTTCATTCACAGTGACAAATATTCGGGACGCACAATACCGTCCTCAACGTTTCCGGTATGTCATTGAAATTCACTTCTAAAATACATAGCGCGGTTAAGGGTAATACGTGTTTTCTTTTGAAATACCGTACGATTTTCACCGAGTAATGTTCCGATAGGAAATGATTAATTTCATCGGAAGTACTCGTTTTAAACCGTTCAGCGGCGCATTTCGCTGCATTTTCGTTAAAATTGTTATCGCTGAACAGATATTCTAGTCTCTCATATTGAGAGTACAGGCCCTTCTCGCCGTAAAACCAAAAGGACCAATCCTGAGGCGTTAGATTTAAATAAAAATCAAAACAGTCAATCAAGTACGATACGATATAATAGAGACTAACGTTTGAACCATCCGACAATGTAAGGTAAATTTGCCAATCGCGGGAACTAAGAAATGCCATTTTAGAAGCGCATTGAGCGGTAATGTTTTGCTCCATGAACAAAATCCTCCATCCTGGATTACAGAGTGCCGACTTGCAATTGCGATTACAATCCATGTCTTCGGAAGCGGTACACCGGGGTTCAACGGGCGGCTTGGGAAAATGGCGCACGGCACGGACGATTTATCATTTATGCCGACGTCGATGCCGGTGTCATAACCGCTCCGTACGAGGGTATAGATACCCGTTTTCTAGCCGATATTATAGTGCAGTTTTGCCGTTGCGTCCCGTCTCACAGTGACGTCATCGAACGCTCTAACCAATCGGCGATCAGCCGTTGTCGATTCCGACCAATCGAAAATTCGGAACTTGGAATGGAGCCGGATCCGAAAACGCACTATAATTTCGGCTAGTACGTACTTAGGATGCTTTTAGTTCACGGCGTGAACGCGTGCTCTTGTCATTTCGCTCGTAGATCATATCGCCGTTGCGTGCACTATTGTACTTTTTTGCGATAGGAGTCTTTTAATTCACGGTGTGAACGCGTGCTCTTGTCCTTTCGCTCGTAGATCATATCGCCGTTGCGTGTACTATTAAGAATTCCGAGCGCTCGTTTGAGCGCACTCGCGGGTGCTGGTATATAAGGGGCCCGGCGATTAAAAGAGAATTAATCATGCGCCTACATTCCGAAGAATTAGGTGCGATCACCGCCTCTTATCAACGTTTGATGAGCGGCTTCAGATCGCGTCCGCTTCAATCTAAAGTATATATTTCATTACTTCAACTTATCAATATCCGTTTGGATTTGTCGAGTTTACGACGAAGAGTCGTCGAAGCCGATCGTGAGATTTGTTCTTGTTCAACGCGGGAACGTTTGTTGATGGATATCGATAAATTGACTGACATGTGCAAGTCATCTATCGATGAGATATTACACGTCCGCGAATGCGAACGTTCGGAAACGGACGTTTGCGGCCCTTACATGTAACTATGGTCGATTACTATCGCCTAAAGGATGAAGAAGAACCGGGATGGTGCCGACTTTTTTATGAGGTAGCGTCGGTTTTGTGTTTATTACTCTCTTATGTCTGTATCGGATTTTTTATTTGTTTTCTATTAGCCATTGGGTTTTCGATATTTATGTGTTTAATTACTAAGCGGGAATTTTTGTGCGATCATTGGCGAAATATTACAACCGTATAACATGATATTTTTAATTTTAGTATTATTGTATATTTTAAATCCACGTTGGTTTAAATTGTTCTATGAATGCTTGTTGCTTACGTTGGTAGTAGTACAGATTATAGTAGTTACGTGTATGTACGTTGTACTGTATTGGATCGATAGGTGTATACGCGTAATTGTACATTATTGCGTAGCGTTGTATTTTTTTATACTAATTTTCGAGTATGTATTTGGAAATACAGTCGGCGGCTAATTTATTGATGCACATTGTACGCCTCGGACGAGTCCCGGAAGACGAGATTGACGAATTTGGAAGAAATTTGGTGGCCTCTATGCGTCGTCGCTATCGTGATCATTGGGATCCGACGATACCCCGAAAGGGTTCGGGCTATCGAGTTATTTCACTCGGAGATAGGATTCATCCGATTATCGCTCAAGCTGCCGACGGTTGTACGTCGCCGTGGCTAATTTATAGGACATTACCGACTCTGACTTTGTGGATTGATCCGTTTGAAGTATCGTATCGAATCGGTGAGAATGGTTGCATTTCCATTTTGTACGATGGTGGGGCACAACCTTGGACGCCGAATGATACGTTCCGACCGAAACAACGCAATTGGTTTTTTGCGCGTAATTACGGTTAAATAAAATGCTCATTATGAATTTTCGTCTTGCGTATTTTTCGCCCCGAACTCTATCGATTCTAAAAGGACTCTTATTTTTTCTCTATGCTTTTCATTTAATATCGGAGCTATTGTCGTTTCTAAGCGCGCGCGATCCGCTAATCTTTGCATCTCGTTGCTCTGGCGTGCCAATTGTAAAGATTTCGAAAGATGAGGGTCTTCATAATGAAATGAAATCGGTCCAAAATGGACTTTTCGCATTTTATTTCAAGAACGTAACGACGAGAGACGAAATTATCGATAAGACGACGTTTGATCGGGATGTCGAAACGCCGGCTTTTATAGCCGCGGTTACTCGTTCCAGATGAATTTGGAGTCTTCGATATTTTGAGACTAGTACCGCTAAGGCGTTATTGTTTTCGTCGCTCGTGTCTTGAAGGCTTTGGATCTCTCGATCGGTTAACGATTGCCGATGGCGAATCTCATCGACACTCTCTGCCAATGCGTCGAGGTGACCGGCGCGGTTTTCCGTGGCCTTTAGACGTTCGTCTCGGATGCGAGCCTCGCATACGTTCAGGTTGGTCGTGGCTCTTTTGTTGGCCTCGATAATCTCGGCCTTTAACCTTTCCAACTCGGCGCTGGCGTCGTCGCGGATCTTGGCTTCTCGTTTGCCGCATTCGTCCAGTCTGGCCTTTGATTCGGCGTCGGCTCGGTCGTCTTCGCGGCGGATTTCCCGGATGCGGGCTTCGCATTCGTTCAATCTGGCGTCGGCGCGGTCGTCTTCGCGGCTGCGGGCCTCACTGGCCTTGGCTTCGGCCTCGGCCTTTAACCGTTCCAACTCGTCGCCGGCCGCCTCGGCTTCTCGTCCGCGTTGGGCTTCGCATTCGATCAATCTGGCTTCGGCGTCGTCTTCGCGGCTGCGGGCCTCACTGGCCTTGGCTTCGGCCTCGGCCTTTACCCGTTCCAACTCGGCCCTGTCGTCGCCGGCCGCCTCGGCTTCTCGTCCGCGTTGAGATTCGCATTCGTTCAATCTGGCTTCGGCGTCGGCGAGGTCGTCTTCGCGTTGTACCCGGCGGGCTTCGCATTCGTCCAGGTTGGCTTTGGCTCTTTCATTGGCATCGCGGATCTCGGCCTCTACTACTTTGGCGAATCGTCGTTCGTCTTGAATACGTTGGGCGTTCAAGGCAGCGCCGAGATCGCCTTCCGTCTTTTTTCGAAACATCGCAAAGTCGGTAGTAGTTTCGAACAAGAGTTTGGCCAACCGTTCATTTTCTCGCTCCAAGTCCGCGATGACGTTTGGATCCGGATTCCTAGCCTCGAGTTCCAAGACCCGCTCCGTCGAACCGGCTCGGTTGGCGTCACGTTCATTCTCTGGCTCCAAGTCCGCGATGACGGTCGGATCCGGATTCCTAGCCTCGAGATCCAAGACCCGCTCCGTCGAACCGGCTTGTTTGTCGTCGGAAATAGTTTCCGGAAGACATCGGGTTACCTCGGCTCTGAAATGAAGAGAATCGGTTGATGCCTCCGGAAATAAAACCGGAGTTGGCCCCCGAGGCCAGCAACGCGGGCATTTTGGCTAGTGTCATTTATTTTTGCAACAAACATTCGTTTATACGAGTTTCGGAGGTCATTGCCGTGGCTTTGATGTAGTCAATTCGTTCTTGAATAGTTTTACGTTGTTTAAAATATCCCGATACGCAAACGCGGTTATTGGACGATTGAATAACGTACGTCCTAGGATCCGTCGCGAAAAAACGTACGTTGCGATATTCACCGGTTAATTTAAAGAGTCCCGGATGATTGCGCCGTTTACATTCGTTCAAAAGCGTACCTATGGCGGGTAATAGTAGTTTGGCGTCGCCGGCGTTTGCTACGGCGACTAATAAGCCGTCCGTATTAATTTTTAAGAGCCGATACGCGGATGCATTTCCGCAATTGTTTAGATTCACTAACGCTCTTGTCACGGTTACTTTTGCGCTAGAGATGAGAGTCGAATATACGAGCCTGTATCTGTTGTACGTACGTCTGGCTTTTGGTCGATAACCGAGTAGACCCAAGCATTTGTTAGTTTCAAACTTTATCCATCTGCGCGCGTCTCTATTTCTCTCGCGCGCTAGTTGCGAAGTAATTCTTTTAAACATCGGCGCATGCGATAACGACGACCTAAAGATGACGGCGCGATCAACGTCGGTTAAACGTCCCTTTGCTTTTGCGATTAAAAGTCGCAATAGGTCTCCGGATGCGACGATACGGGCATCGGAATTACGAGTCATTTTCTTGTTAGAGTGGAGAATCGGTAAATGAGGCGCCGTGTCCAGATGAAGGCTTACGGAAAAGACGCCCGTAAGAGAGCCGTCGAGTATTCCACGTTGAACTTGATCAACGGTCAATGACTTATATTTTGACACGTCGTGATAAAAATTCTTTCGGGGATATTTAAGCGGTGTGCAATCCATGCACACCACGCTATAGTGGAATTTAAAATAGCCTTCCAATGTCGATTGTCTTAGAATCGCGGCATCTCTGGCGTTGGTCAATCGTCCTAAAACGATGGGATCGGATCCGTTAATGCAAGGTCGCATTATCGCCGACGATGAACATTGGTGAAAATGTCCGTGGGAATAGATGGCGTGAAAATTATAACCGAGAAAGAAGGATCTTCTCGTATCGAATGCATCCTTGGGCTCTAAGACTTTAACGAGAAGGTCCAATTTTGCGCCATTAATCGTCGGATTTAGGACGTGAAAATTGCTAAATACGTCTTGTATTATAAAACGCTCCGACAAACGCGCGACCGTATCCATTACAAACCGATATTCCAAGGGAATGTACCTAGACGTGGTTCGTCGCAAAATGCCATCATCCGCTTTTTTAAAGTCGGTTGGATGTCCGTAAAAAACGGGAAGAGACTCGAAAGTCGAAGGATAAGAGTTGGAAATGTCGAGATCAAACGCTACGTCGCCGGAAAAGCAATGTTGAAAAACTTGGCTGATTGGCCCCGAAAATAGCGAGGAATCATTCGCCGTGTCCATTGAACACCAAAGTCGGGGCGTGTAAAGGCGATGCTGCGTACATTGAAACGATTCAAACATCATTGCGGCCAGAGGTTTACATTCCACAAATATGGATCGTCGTTCCAACATTGTTCTTATACGAGTATCCATATGGGTTAACTTGGGTAATAAATCCGTACGCGAGGCGGCAATGTTAAAGTCGACGGGCCAATACAACCGAATTGTATTGTTTTTGTAAGAGCGTTTGGCTCGCCTCAAAACTCTTTTGGTGGAAGTAGTACACATTATCCTTATACAATCAAAGTAGTTTTTAAAGGCGGTCATCGCTTGCGGCCAACTCGCTCCGAGGTGTGTTATATAGTAATTATAACACTTTGGGAAAAGAACGCTCTTGTAGGCTCGCATAGCTTCTATTCTCGATGCGGCCACGATTGGAAGTTGCTCTAGCGTTACATCGCGTTCAAACGCTTCATTTTCAAACGTATCTCGATATGATATGATGCGGCCAAACTTACAAGTCGCTACGCCTCGACTCAATTCTTGAATAGTTGGAAATGCATCACCGAGTATTTCGGCGTACAATTCGAAAAAGCGGGGCTGCTTTGGCCAAGAAAACGTCTTCGTACAAAGGGTCTTGGCGGTAATTACTTTGAAAAAGGCGTGACCATTCCCGCTAGGGACCAGAAGGGCACGACACTTTGCCAACGTGTCATTACTCACGACATCATCGTGTAGCAACACTTTCGTTTTCTCCTTACCGTAGTTTTCCGAAGCAAGGGCAACGTGTAAAGTGAGAGCGATGCGCCGAGAGCTAAAGGCCTCGATGATCTTTTGAACGTGAGTAAGGAAATCCCGTTGACAACACGATTGTAGCTCAACGCTTTCATTAATGGCGCAACGACACGCGGATTCCACGCCGCCTTGTACAAAAAGAGTACGTTTGTAGCCAAGAGGCCGACCGTCAAAGCAAAAGTCTCCTAGAGTTAACACGAGACAAACGTCAAATGTTTTACACGTACTTAACAACAGTTCTACGACGTTCGGCCTATGTTCATAAATGGCCGATATAATGCGGGACAATGGCGGTAACGTCTGAGACATGATTGCTTCCTAGAGAGAATGACGTTCGTATCGCCGAAAATTACGCGCGCACTTTGCAAAAACCGGATTTTTAAACGTGTTATTTGAAACTGGATTTATTTTAAAATTGCACAAGGACAAATTCATTAACGTTGATCAAAACCCAACTCGAGTCGATTTCCTCATAGCGATTTGAAACTGGATTTATTTTAAAATTGCACAAAGGTAGAAAACGTTTTTCGCCCCGCAATTTGACGAGGCAAGTTTAAATATGTAAAGGGAGCGCTAAATGAAAGGACAAATTCATTAACGTTGATCAAAACCCAACTCGAGTCGATTTCCTCATAGCGACTAACCAGTCTTTGCCGAATGTTTTCTTCGCTCGTAAGGGAGAGCACGGCGGATGTAAACTCTTCGGCGGACCCGTTTTCAAACCTTATGGGTCGTGGCGACAAGGTGGCGGAATTTTGGGCGCTATTCACGAATCCATACCACGTTCTTCGTGCTCCGGAATCTTTGTTTCTTAATGCATAAGCGCCCGAGACGGTGACTTCGGCCGGTAAGCTAGAAGAAGAGTACAACGTTGTCGCGTAAGCGTAAATGTTGTTCAACGTCGAAGCCGTCATGCTTTCGGGCGCAACGTGCACGTTAACGTTACAGTACCTCCATGAATTGGGTGCCTTGACGCACAGGCCGTGCACGTTGGCTCTTCTCGGCATACTGATTGACGTAGCTCGCCGTTGGAGCGTTATATGGCGCCGGAGCGAGCGCGGGGGATTGTAACGCGATTCTTGGGCCGGAGCCGTTTGTCGTCGTCGTCGTTCCATCGGGCATGTTCGTAAATCTGCGAGTAAAATTTCGAGAATAATGACCCAAGACTTTTCGCTCGGAATTTATCGTTTACCTTTAAAATCGCGTTTCGGCCATTTCATCTCGTTCGTCGAAGATACGTACGGTGGCTTCCGCCGCCTTCCTCCCGGACCGTCGTCCGGCTCCGCCGTCCCCGACTTCTCGGTTTAAAAGGAAACCTTCTCCGATGTCGCAGGCAGCTTCGAGGTAAGGGCCGGCGGGATGGTTTCGGGCCCTTAACCTTTTTGCGCGTCGTCGTGCAACGCGCACGAGGATCCAGGCGACGAATATCGCGATCGGGCTAGCGAAAAGCGTAGCCACCTGGAGTCCTCGATTTACCCCCGACTCTGCGCATTCGCAAATGCAGGTGGTATGAGCCGAGGGTGACGAAGCTGGAACCCCCGTTGATGTCGTTTGGAGGTTCGACGGCGGCGTTGCGGATGGTAATGCAGCGGCGACGGTCGTGGATGTTGTCGAGCTAAAAAGAGAACGGACGTTAGAGAATATCGCGTAAAATGGGTTCATTAATATCGTACCTTTCGGGAGGCGTTGTCGTCGTCGTCGAAGGCGGCATCGGCAAACGCGTCGTCGTCTCGTATCTGAAACCGAAAACGTTTAGGAGTCGGAAAGATATCGGCCGGCGCTTTACTACTTACGAAGCGCGAGGACGACACGTTCTATACGCGAGTCGACCGTCGCAATCATCGACCCCGGAGTACAAGGGACAACGATGACATAGGTTGTCCCCTTCCTCCAGGGTGGAGGCGATGCAACGTCGAATATCCGATGGCCGACATCGCGTAACACCGTACGGGACTAGCAGACGTTCTTCGCATACGTCGACGCAATAGCGCTTGACCGTCTGATAGTCCACCGCCGCGGCGGCGATCCCGACGAACAAGATGAAACCGCCTAGGGTCGTCGTCATGGTCGTGGAAGGAGGCGAAGGAAGGAGGGATCCGGAAGGAGGAGGGATCGGGAAGGAGGCGAAGGAGGCGGACGTAGAGGAGAGGCGTTCGGAGAGGCGTTCGGAGGAGGAGAAACGTTCGGAAAGGCGGCGTTCGGAGGAGGAGAAACGCTCGGAAAGGCGTTCGGAGGAGGAGAAACACTCGGAAAGGCGGCGTTCGGAGGAGGAGAAACACTCGGAAAGGCGCGTAGGAGAATGACTAAGCCGTTCGTAGCCGTAGAGAGTTTAACTCGCGAGCAAAACATTTCGACCGGTTGAGACGAGAGAGAGAGAGAAAGGAAAACATCGGTGACCGGCGCGGCGGGTGACTGACCGGCCGCGCGCGCGGGGGAGGGGGTGACGCGCGAAGGCGGCGCGCGCGCCCCCCCCCCGCGCCGAACGGCCGCCGCGCGGCGATTACGGAAGCCAAATGCGTTTCGTGTCGGTAATCGTCGTACGACATACCGGACATTGCCGGTCTCGGATCCTTACGGCGCATCTCGAGCAACAAACGGCGTGATGACAAGCCGTAAATAAAACCTCAACCCCGGCATCCAGACATATCACGCAGGTGGCCGACGACGGCCCGTCGAGTCTCGGCAAATCGGGCTCCATCGACGCGGCCATACGTAGTACATCATTTTTGAGGCGATCCGGTAGAGCTCGTACTATTCGTCGAATAGCGTTGCAAAAGCCGTGCGCGGCTAAGGGTCGTAGTTCGCTTATTATCGTCCGGATAATAACGAGTTTATAATAAGCGAACTACGACCCTTACCGCGATAATGAAGGGGTATAATGTGTCGGTATTTCCGAAGGCGTTGATGACTCGCTCCGCAATGATGACAACAAATGTGGCGATAAATCGTCAAATGGCGATACCGGCCAAAAGGCGACTCCCGCGGCTGGGGACTGCGTAATTATAATAGTAAAATTAGTCCTACGTGTCGGCGGCGGCGGGAAAAATGATATCGCCAGTTGACGATTTAATATCACGTATCCTATCGGAACGACCGGTGTAGAAGAAACCTGAAATGGGTGAGACGTTAAAACGAATCTCTCGAGATATTTCAAAGCCGTTCTTACCGCAATCGGCTAATACGTGCATGGGGTATCGTCGTTCGAGTAGGGGAGGCCAACTAACGCGTCGTCGTCGTCGTCGTACTTTATGCCAAAAGGGGGAAAAGACCCGCCCGCCGCGCTAAAGTACGACGACGACCCGGGTACCCGTTGATGACAAACGTGGCCAATCGCGCCTCTTTGGCGCCATACTCGGGGAACATCGGCCTGAAAGAAACGAGCGTGTATATAAAGGGTTTTGGCGGCGGCCATGACGTTCGAATGGAGGCGCTATTTCCGATCGTATCGACGATAACGGCGAAGGAACCTTTCGTCGACGTTGACGTGAGCCGAGCCCTAGATGAAAAGGCCGTGAATACTCAATACGAATTAGATCTTAGCGTGGAAAACGCGGATTTAGACATTGACGCTACGTACGACGACGACGACAGCGACGTGAAAACCCCCGTTGTCTCGTGTTTCATCGGAGCGGAATTGTCCATACATCCCGATGACAAATATTTCGAAATCATCCCTAGTCGTCATTTATTAAGTACGGTCGAACGTCTCAATAAATTCAACGAAGCGACGACGCTCTGGGCCAAGAAAAGCCGCATGAGCGCCCCTCCGGCGTTCTTTCACTGGCTGCTGACGGATTTTGATCGACCCGATTTTGATAATTATGACGACGACGTCTTGGAGAGTTTTTATCGCGTTCCACAGGATAGAAAACGATTCATTACTACCGATGAAATTTTCAACTATGAGACGGTGGACGCCAATCCGTTTCACGTCCCCAATACCGACATGGAACGCTATCAAATAAGAGTTTACCTGTACCTATTACCGTATATAGGAGTATCATTTTCGAGCCAGGAAATGGTGGCGGCTCTTGGGTTATCCGAATACGCGACTAGAAAGAATCAACACATGATGGTCATTGAAAATAACACCGAACAAGAGGCCGTATATCGTCTTCGATTGCCAAAAGAGTACTATAAAGACGCGGCAACCGCCATGCGTTCGCGATGCACCTTTTATTTTCTAAAACCGTATCAAACGACCGTCGTTCGCGAAGTTAAAATGAAATCGCTTCGAGACGAGAGCCAACTTTCATTTTTTTTAAATGACGTTATACGAGAGTGCGAAGGTAAACTCAGATTGTCGCAGTGCAATCGTATAGTCCTTCGCGATGGCATCTATCAATGCCATTTCCTAGACGTTACCCACAAGTCGGCGGCCACCGTTAAATTTCGAATGGCATTGGACGACGTTCTAGCGACCGTACTGCCTCATAGCGACCAAGGGCTCATGGATAGAAGTTACGGTGTTATACGCTATACCGACCCGGAACCGAAAAGGGCTCTAATTGACTTTCCCTCGACTCTATACCTCGGCCTTCAAACAATACGGCCGGGGCCGTTTATCGGCCCAAAACTTTTGGGCATCCTCCGACGCGATCGAGCTTTCAAGGATAAGTATACGGCCATTCCGGTCGAAACTTGTATCTTTCCTATACGCGTAACGGATTCGGAAATTGATTTTCGTCGTCCGTTACGCTTGCAACTATTCTATAACCGAGACGGCGTCGTTGTCCCTTTAGACATACCGAAGTACGCAATCATTCGCGCAAATATTTGCGTGATACTCAGAGCTTTTGTCGAATAACGCGTCTTACTTACAGCATCGTCGCGGATGGAATGACATTTTCGTTTCGCGTACGCGTACGCCGGGAGCGCGCGGCGGCGTCGTTGCGTCGGCATTCGCAATTTCATTTTAATGCACGCTGCCATCGCGTGAATTCTTCGCAAGACGCGAGGTTCATGTTGCCGCCGCGTGTATAAGGCGATTCGTATTTAGATCACGCCGCGCGTGCATGCCGTCGGAGATTACGAGCGTTTAAAGACTATATAAATAGCGCGCTCGCCATCTTCACAAAGCATTAACGATGATGAGCTCGGAGAGCGCTCACGTCATTTATACCGACGTTTTTCAATTAGGCACCGGGTCGGAATTGGAAGTTTCCGCCTCTTCGAGAGGCGAAGACTTGGCCTCTCGCATCGTTGTCCCAAAGCATTCGCCATCTCATCATCTAATTAAGGAAAAGGGATCGGAGCCGGCGGTATTGTTGCGACTCGTTAAAGAAAGGTCGGAGAACGGTCCCTGTACGAGGAGCGTACTAGTACCGGCAAAGGCGTTGGCGGATATTTTAAATCAGCGAGAAACGTTTGATAAAGTCGTAAACGCTTCATCATCGTCGGGAAACCAGCGGTCAAAGGTGCGAAGAGTCGAACCGACAAAACGAGAGTTTACATTTTACGACTGTGGAAAACACATTCTCCGCGTGTCATTTGATAACTTGGCATTTCAGAGAACCAACATCCACATTCGATGGTGGACTTTGGACGGCAACACGAACGCTCTATTGCCGGGTGCGGGCATTTGCTTCGATTATGGTTTCTTTGGGACATTTCGATCTTCCATTATCGGAAATTTGAATGATTTTCTCTCTCAATGCGAAGAGGTGGAGCAAAGTCCGGCCTTAAATTTCTACACCGACGGTTAAACAAGAGGATGATTTGCGAGTGTTATTATTGTAATGACGTTGTACGTAACTTTGCAAAATCGCAAAGACTCGCTCGAAAATGTCTACATGATTTATTTAGGTACTTTAATTTGGATTTTTGCGATTTTTGGCACTTTTTAACTCGCGGGGCAATTGAGCCAACCCTTTACGAAGTCCTCGAGCGGGTTACGCATTTAGCTCAGGTACGTTATTCAAACTTTTTAAAATGTCAAATGTCAAATGTCGGTTGTTCTCGATTCGAATGTTTATATCACTTTTATACTAAAATGGGAGCCTGTGACTATACCGCCCGGCTATCGACCAAGGCTTTTCTAAACGCGAGCGGAAAAGACGTGACTCATGGAATATCTCGCGTCTTTACGTATATGATTGTACGCTATTTTTTATCGCGTCACCTTGTACCCTTAAAGACGCTGGCCTTGCTAAAATATGGAAAACGCGTTTCGTTTATTCGAGAATTACGGCCGGAACTCGCGTTTCTGTCCGACGATAGATTATGTTATCATAATGGCTTAAAGACGCCGACCGACATTTGTAATCATAATTATACGGAATAAACTAGAAATAAACTCTCTCTCTCTCCTCTCTCCTCTTTCGCTCCCTGGGTCCGAGTCGTCAAAAACTCGAATCGAATCGAGAAAATATCGTACTTTGGTTTTCTCGATTCGTGACGACTAACGACTCGGACTCTGGATGGCGCTCTACGCGGCGAAACTGTCATATTATTCAAAGACGAGAATATTATATAAATATAGTAAAATAATTTTTGATTCAACCTCAGTTAACCGAAGTCTTTCAAACATATTGCGGTTCCGTTTTAAACGATACGTCGATAGTCTTGATGTTTTACTACTACTACTAACGCAATTCTCATGGACAGTTTTGATGTGTTTTTTCAAGGCGCCTTGAAAAGTCTTTGATTTTCTCACGGACACTCTGCAACATTCCTTTGACAATAGCGCCGCCGCATAAAACGCCATCTGGTTTTCGCAAGTCTTTGGGTTACCCCGCTGCCAACGCGACGAAATGTACTCGGGCAACGCTCGAAAGTCAATAGTCTTTGGCATCTCGAAAGTCTTTCAATAGTCTTGCGTCATTCCGCGCGCTCTGTTCCCCCGCTGCCAACGCGACGAAATGTACTCTGATGTTACGGCGATTTTCATGCACGGTTTTAATGTGTTTCTTCAGACATCTCGGAACTGAAGTCTTTCGGTAGTCTTTGGTTTTTACGCGCTCTTTGGAGTTCCCCCGCTGCCAACGCGACGAAATATGCTCCGATGTTACGGCGATTTTCATGCACCGTTTTAATGTGTTTCTTCAGACATCTCGGAACTGAAGTCTTTCAGTAGTCTTTGACTACTACCGTCATTCCGCGCGCTCTTTGGGGTTCCCCCGCTGCCAACGCGACGAAATGTACTCCGATGTTACGGCGATTTTCATGCACCGTTTTAATGTGGGTTTTTATGCCAATCTTCGGCGCCTTTTCGGTCCTTTAACATTTATCGTATGCAAAAGTCTTTTGATAAACTGCATCTCCGCGTAAAGCGCCATCTAGGTTTTGCTCCCGGAGGCCTCGGGGGACTTTGACGGCCTCCCTCTTGCGCGTATATATAAAGGACCCATTCATCGAGTGCTTGTTTAATCATGGACGACGATTACGCGCAATACAAGGCTCTACTCGACGATGAAAAAACATTCAACAAGAAGAAGAAAAAGAAATCCATAGCTCAACCTCTCATTAAAGGAAGAAAGCCCAAAGGAGGAAAATCGCCGCCGAGGCCAAAGAAGCCCAAAACCTCAAAAGGCAAAAAGGTGATTTTGAGGATTTCTCTCGACGACGTTATCAAACAATTACCCCGTAAAGTACTGAACATTTCGCCGGCGAAAAAGGCCAAAAAGAAGCCTCAAAAACAACACGGAAAAACTCGATCGGGAAAGAAGTACCGCAAATGAGTTCCATTCCGGAATCCTTAACGTTTAAACGAGGAAGTAGTTATGCCTACGTGTCACCGTCATTTACCGGGAAAACATTCGCCGTCCGCCGAGTGCTTTGTACGAGCCAATTTCGATTAGACATTGAAAAGATTATTATCGTCGCGCCGACGTGTAGCCTCGAACAATGGAAATGTCTTTCGAACGAATGCGAGTATGATGTCACTATAGTAAATATAGATACGTTTAATTTTTACGATATTCCTTCAAATATCGCGCTAGTATTTGACGATCTTTCTTTCAAAATATTACAACAATACGGTAATGACGTGTTACACGTCATTACTAAATCAACTCACCATAATAACCTTTTAACTTTAATTACGACTCATGAAATTGCGGGCTATGCATCTAAATTGCTTCGACAAGTGAATGAAATAATCGTTCCGGCCGGTACGAGATTTGGGTGCTCGGTAGCTAAATATCTAATTAGCTATTTCGGGGTAAATAAATGCGTTTTAAACATTTGCAACTTTGAAAGAAAGTTTCTTAGAATAATCATTAATGCGAGTTACAATAATAGCGGAGAGATTTTGGACATTGAAGGAAGACGGATTAATATCGTAGCTATAGGGGGTTTTCACGAATGGTTTCCAAACTTGATATTATATGCCCCAAAAGACTCGACGAATGTACGTACGAGCACCGTATATAAATATAATTCGGATGCAATCCCGGCAACGTTACATTCTACTACCATGCCACCGAATGATGTTGATGCGTACGTCATTGTCAACAAGAACGCGTTGATTGCCCCACCGAAAGACGCCGCGGCGGCCCAAAATCCTTATGCAAAAGTGCTTTTAAATCTCAAACGAGAAATCGCCTTCATGAATCCTCGTGTCGGAAAGAACGCTTTGCGTCTATTACATTATTTACTATTGAGCGAGGACGTTATTTTTACCCAAAACGGTAAAACGTTTCGATTGAAAGATATGGACACCGAAATTCGTACAATCGAATTTCTTAAATCGTGCTCATCATCCGATAATTTGAAAAAAGAGCGTAAACGACTCGTTGATCGCTACGCCGTAATTATAAGGCATTTAATTACGTTCGTGTATATGCCCGCATTCATCGTTATCAATGTGTCAATTAGAAAACGCGCCAGCGGATAAAACTGTACATATATTTACGATTATAATAAATACATTGTTGAGAATTATTATTTCATTCCAAAAGGGTTCGGCGTCAAAACTCAATTACAATCTAGGTCGGACGAAACTCCCAATCCTCGATACCGAGGTCCCGGTCGGTTACAATAGGATAAAAGAAATTGAAATCATATCTCCACACTCCGGTTGAAAATCTATCGCAACAGCGTGTGGGCTCGTTGGCTAAAAGAAAGCACGGCGAAAATGGACGATGCATCCTAAGCCACGCGGGAATTGCGCGTTGATCTAGGGAAAGTACGGTACTTGTAAGTAACGAAAGGCAATGCCTTTCTCTATATCGATCCAAAATGCGTTGCGTAAGCAAAGATTGCACGCGATGTAAAAATTGCTCTTCGCTGCCACGGCTACAAATTAAACTCTCTTGCCGTATAACGCTATTTTCAAATCCCAGAAATGTTAGAAAATTTATACATTTATCGAGGTCGGGTCTAATATTGCTTAAAAATGGCGTATCACGCGATTGCCATTCGATATACATCCATTTTGATGCAAGGTCGCACATATCCCACAAAAGAATCTTTCCCAATTGGATCCAGGGCCAGTGTGACGGAAAGGCGCATAAAGTCCATATATCCGATATACAACGGGCTTGCAATCGTTTCGTCTTGGTAAAATGCCGCATACCAAAGGCATTATCGCAATCGTAATGTCGGCATGGTCGAAGAAAACACAACTAGAAAAAAGATCGGATATTAGGTCTCGCTATTACTAATAACCGACCGTGCCTCACGGTTATTAGCAATTGTCATTTGTCCCACCGCCGCCTAAGAGTCGAGAATGCCTTACTCTCTCACTCTACCAATCCCATCGCTCGCGCTGACGTTTAAACACCACGGTGACCGGAAGAGATTCAAGGTCTATGAAATCGAGCAATCTCTCCCTAAATATTTCCTCCGCCACGTTCGCTTCAGAACGATAATCGACTTTCCCTTGATTCGACAGTCGGCATATCATACGTAGACGGCGTACACCGACGCCGAGATGTCTCGCTTTGCGAGAGATATCGACGCGAAATACATCGGTTGTCGATTCTAAATCCTTCGGAACGGCGGGTAGTCCGAGTATAGCGAAGGTACGTAAAAGTCGCCGTGTCTCCCGGCGAGTCACATTAAAGGCTCGTTCCGTGCGTTTGGATAAGATACACACGGCATAATCGCTCGCCAACGAATTAATTCTTCCATCCAATCCCGTAAGAAGTCGATCCAAAACACTCGTCTAGGAAAAGGTAAAAACGCGTATCACCCCGATTTACTACAAGACACGTCCTCGGCATTACCTCGTTTGATGGCGGTAAAACTCCGGTAGCCATCGGCATCTGTCCCTCTTCGCCTAAATCGATCGATTCGTAGGTGGCCATAGAGCCGTCATATTGGTATGCCGCCATAGTCCCGTAATAAGATTCCATGTTTCGGGTAGCGGCTGGCGGCGATGAACAATGACGTCAAACAAACTAATGATTAAAAGAGCCGTCAATAATAATGACATAATTATCGCTGGAATATCGCGGTAACGCATTTTGAAATGACTCAAAAACATATGCTTCTCTTTTTATACTCCCCGCGCGCCATGCATCATTAACCCTAATTCTGGCAAGGGGGGGCAAAAGGGTCCGGCCTCCGCTCTCGGGGCTTTGGCGAGTCCAGCGCCCCTCTATTTCCCGCCGGGATTCGAACCGAGACCTTTCGCGGCGCTACCACTGACCCGGGGAGATTTGGGGACCCGGGCCTCGGAAATACGTTACTACTACGAATATTTACGAATGACGAGCGAACCTTACCTTAAGCGTATAGCGATGAAGAACGACTAACCGAGTTCCTTTTATAACAAGTTGCTAGATGCGAAAACCAAATCTACCTACTAGAGATGGCCGTCAATCACGCGTTATTTATGAGCCGATTGATCGATCGATACCTTTTTTAAAATCCGCTAAACGTTACACAATGCAAAAGATCGGGTCACGCATTTATTTTACGAGGTAATTATAAAATATTTTCTTTCCCGACTAAAGCTTTATGAATCGTAAATTGGGTCGCTAGATGCAAATCCGAATCTTGATTATGTATAGCCCTATTTGCGACTATAATAAAAGATCGCTTATTTATCCTTGGAAATTCCGTAAAAGCGATTGCCATCAGTGCGCAATTAAACAAGCAGTCGCATCGCTCGCGAGTGTGATCGAGAACGATGCGACTTCCTTTAAAGTAAAACGTGAAATGGTAATCTTTATACAATACAAACGTAGAATAAGAACGACGACGATGAAAAAAGAGTCGAACTCCAATGTCTTGGAAAATGTCAATGGCCTCTTGCGTATCCATTCTATCGAAGGTTTAAACTTGCCGCTTTCACGCCGGAACTAATCCGAATAATTAAATAGGCCGCGTGGTCTATATTTATTCTTATCACCGGTTCCAGTCTTGAATACTCTCTAGACAGGATAAAAAACGAATCGGACGTGAACAATGTTTCCGGTCCTTGCGATCGAATAAAGTCTTTGAGACAGTCGTACACATCCGTCAGTCGTACTTTAGTTTCTCCATTAATACGAGTCTTTAGCAAATTTTCAAACTGTTTTATAGCGGAGTTCTTCATGCGTAATCGTCTAAGCTCGTTCGATATATCTACGGTTGTTAATTGAGCGGGTGTCATGATGGTAATGATAGGTTTCAAGTCAATTGGATCTCTTTTTGTACGGTACGGCAAGGCGACGCATCATTTTTGATACCAATCTATTATTTCAAGGTCGCCATTTCCTCTTTATGCATGCCGCAAAATCGTGATCTTAAATGTTTGAACCGGATCCGTACATTTTATGCATTGGGCAAATCTTTACCTTTCCCGAGATACTCATCATAAACCCGTCTACGAAATTATACGGACGGATAATCACATCTCACTATGACAATAATCCTTTTTGGTACCATACGTTGGGGTGAATACACCGTCAAGAAGCGAGTACACGACCGGAGCGAGAAAATCTAAAATGTCAACCTTACGATGAACTCACACCAGCCCACGATACTCGGAGATTCTCGCTAGGGATGCGGCTAAGCCGCGGAGTGTCAACGACCCATTAGAGATACCGATAGACAAACACTCTCTCGGTACCCGAGTCGGATGAGTACATTAAGTGCCGCTTCGATAACCGAATACCGGTGAACTCACACCGGCCCACGATACTCGGAGATTCTCGCTAGGGAGGCAATTAGGCCGCGGAGTATCAACGACCCATTAGAGATACCGATAGACAAACATCCTCTCGGTACCCAAGTCGGGGTGAGTACGTGCGGCTTCGTGTTTGCGAGATCAACATCCGCCTCCCCCGCTCACGGCATCGACGCCGCCGCACCCCCACGCGGCAACTGCCTACTCCCCCCCTCCAAAGTTTTCTTCGGCGGCGGCCTACTCCGCACCTTCAGTCTTCGCTTGCAATCGTAACGAAATCGACGTCGCCTCACTCTGAAACAATTAGAAGATGGAAGAAGAAGGCGTGCAACTACGGTCGGACACGGCGGCCAAACAACGAATCCAAAAGCTACGGGATCAAATTGCGGCGAAGACGGCTCAGATAGAGGCCCTTCGAATAGAGAACGAAAAAATGGATCAAACGACGAGGCGATGGGAGCGAGCGACGCGCCAGCTAGAACGCGAGGTGGAAGCGTTCACGAGATTACATAACCTCCCGCCACCCTCTTCGTATAAGAAAAAATAGTAATGTATATATCATTTACTATACCTTAGACGAAATAAATCAAATTGCTCCGTCACTCGCTCTTTTTATACGAAATACTAACCCTTCGACCGATTAATGCGCGATACGCTTGGAAAGCGAGCAAAGTTCCCGAGAGGGGGTCCGGAATTCGGCTATTAGCAAGTGCCAATTGATAATATCCAGTGCAGACAGCCGATCTGGCGTGTCGGTACGAGAATTCGCTAAGCTAAATGGCACGGTCGGTTAATATCAATGTTCGAGGAATATTTGACTCCCAAAAAATTGTTATTATCCGGACTGTACTGTAATACCCTTCCGGGAACTTTGCTCGCTTTCCAAGCGTATCGCGCATTACTTTCTCTTTCTCCTCCCTGGGCTTTGGTGAGGCAATGGCCGCGGTGCTACCGCCTAGCCGGGATTCGAACCGGAACTCCGCTTACAACCTCAATATTGTACATTATCTAAATCGATGCATTTAAAATGGGGATCGGTTTACACAGGTTCCATAAAGTGCACTCGCATTTCACCATAAAAGGCGGTCTTTCTAGTATTATGGCTCCAATCATGGATAATAAATCGACAAAGATTGACGCGCGAATTATCGCCCTAGTGGCAAAATGTATTCACGAGCGAAAATCGAGTACTGAAACGCTTCGAGCCTTTAGAAAGTCCATCAACAGTGCCGTACTGTATCAACGCTATTCTAAATCGGTCTCTCAGGAATACGACTACCAAATTGCTAACATGAAGCAAGCGACATTTCCATCAAAGCAGCTTACGGTAAAAGACATTGCATCGTGCTTTAAAATAATTGTAAATACATTAGTGTTGTGTAATCCATACTTAAAAATTACCTTCTACGATGATAGGGAATTTTATAACAATCTTCCCGATGAATGTCAACGTTTCCATTTGCTAATCAACATCTTTCAAATGTCTATTGTACGACGTAATAAGCATTCTTGCATATTTCCGAGTTTGTGTATATCCGGAAACACATCCGTCGGAAAGACGACTTTACTAAGCTATTTAGATGAAATTTCCTGGTCCTTATGTCAAGAAATGGGCGTAGGTAGTTTAAAAGCTGTCAGGGAAGAATCCCTGATTGTACATTTGGATGATTTCAACCTCTCTTTACTATTAAATACTCCGCAGATACTAAATTTTACGCGAAAGATATGTCGCGGTGAAAATTTAATCGTTAAGACATACGGTTCCGTGTATGTCTACGAACGATTCTACCATGTCATTCTATCGACCAATCAGACATTGAGCTCTGCTAGACAATGTGCAAAACCCCACAATAAAGTCTTTGTACCTAGCCTAATTAAAAGGTTTGTAGAATTCAACTTTCAAAAACGAAATCCTATTATTGATAAAAGTGTATTTGATTGTCAACCGGAATTAACACCCGCACAGTTGGTTTTGTGTTTTCTCATTTTAGGGCACCTCGTAAAGTTCAAGTCCATTTATAACCGTCAAAACTACTTTCGCGAAGAGCAACTTATCGCGCTTATATATTCAATGTTTATCGTTAAAGATAAATTATTTGTAGATAATAAGAATGTATTATTCCATAAACTTGTAAATGATGTAGCATGCATGTTGCACTATTGCGACGATGAACGCTTTACCGACTTTATACAGCCAAATCACGTTTGTGCCATAAATGACATTGGTGATGATATTGATGCCATTTTTAAATAAAGAGAATGTTTTCAAGACCAACCAAATTATTACTAAAACAACGGGAAATCTAGTATGCGCTCCGTAGATCCCATGAGTAAACTTTCCGGATTCTCAGTTCGTTTCAAGTAAAATCAATCACACTCTCGCCGCGGCGGTAAACGCAAATGAATTCCAATTGAATATTAGTGAGTGCCATTGAGCTAACATTTTCCTAGAGCAGCCAGCCGGGATCGAACCCCAGACTACTGAGGAATAACATATTTTCTCCAAAATAGATCTAGCGAGGATCAAACCCTAAGTCCACCGTTCTACCAACTGAGCTATGGAGTTCTAAATGTTTGAATAGATTTTTGTCGCTCTCACCGGAATTTATGCGCACCCATTGGATAATCCGTGTTTTGAACATAGATCCATTTTCTACATTATGCTTTTGTATGGAAAATACATCTTACATTTTAATACGTGGGTTTAGATACAATTATACAAAAATCCCAAGTGTGTTTATTTCATATACTATGGCAAATGTTTATAAACTAGCCAGAGGGTCACGTACTATTGTAGAACCGAATTGGTAAATTTACATACTTTAGAGGCGTAATTAATTACTGAATCATTATACAGTAGAAATAATATAAGGCCGTAATCCTCCGTTGTGGGCTGAGGAAACTTTATTTCAACTTCCAAAGTTCCTAATTTAGTTGTATCATCGGAGGATCCCGCTTCGCTAATTAATTTACAGTTTGGAGCGTAATTTAATGTCAAGGGCAGGATAATCGCCTTAACATGGCTAGAACCTAGATCCTCGGCCAATTTAAAACCCGCCATTCTCGCGCCTCTCAAACCGTTAAAATGAACATCTTTGTAAAACTGTCTATCGAATTTATCGATCGTATGCATGCCACTTAAAAAAAGCGGCGATTTATTAAATCGTAGCGTAATGTTAGAGAGCGTAAGTTCCAGCATTCCATACTCTTTGTTTTCAAAGTTGCCCGTCAATGATTCAGGAGCCACCCTCATGAGAACTAATTCCGATGGCATCATTACGTCCCTCACCGTAAATGTAGTTCCGGTATCGTTACTAGGCAAACGCATCATTCGTGAGATAAATGTCGGGTGTCTATAATAGATTAAATCACGACGATCCACAATCCTATTAAATTGCAATTCAGACTGCGGCGATATAAAGCGCAAGTAGTCGAGTTCCAATACAATACTATCTATAAGGAATCTAACATTGGCCACTGCCTTCGTATGTGACAATCCAAAGGATTGTTCTCTTGTTCCTCCTGGATGTACTGAAAGACGAAAAACTATGTCATTCTGCTTCGTGTTACATAACACCGCGTTACCTTTAAGGTCATCCATCATGCCGAGACTGAATGGGAATGAAAATATCGGTCGATAGATGAAACTGCACGCTCCGTCATCCTCCATTATCGATTTAACTTTAGTACGCGTTGAATCAAGAGTCGATGGTTTTTCGAGATATTCAGTTATAATGTCATTGTCCGACGATGCATAGCGGTGTATAATGTCCGGATGAACGCATGTAAATACGCAATCTTTTAGTAATGTAGATGCAGTGTCATTGCCTTGAAAACTAGTAATTAACTCTTGATTATTATAACAGTCGGGTGGACTAACCAGAGTATCGATAAAAAACTTGTTAATCTTTAGAGAATTGACGCGCGCCTCCTCGGTCTTTCGTACGGTTGTCCATTCGGGTTCGGCTTCCCCTTCCGCCGCTGCAATTGGAAGTACTTCGAAATGGCCTCTTATAATAAACATTGACCGACGATTAAAAACATATTGTCTCCTAGAATTAAGCCTAAATGTTAAATGGGTGACGTCTCTGGCATCTTGCAATACCGCCTTAGGTTCTTCGGGAAGAATCGCCTCTCGTTCTAACCCGCTAATAAGCCTGGCTTCGATCTTCTTCCTTTCGGGAAGACTACTATAAACCTTTATAATTCCTAAATCCGACGCCATAATCAGACTAAGGCATTATTCGGTGGCATTTCTTCTTATATACCCGTAGGCGGGACCGTATAACGGGGTGACGTGCTACCATTCCGTTAGAAGATGGTAGAATAAGTCCGTAATGGCGGCCGACGGAAAAACGTCCGACTCCCGGCATGTCCGCGCCGAAGCCCCACCCTAGCCTCACCAAAGTCCTCGGTGAAAACGTCCGATTCCCCGCACTAATGTCATTTATAAAACGTATAACGACCTAAATTGCAGGCGGGACGCGAGTCGACCAAAGGTAATTCGTTGTAACGGTACTACTCTCTTTCTACTTTGACGAGTTGTTGTTGAGTCATTGTATACGTTCGATTAGTTCTTAAATTAAGAACTTTATAAAAGAAGCAGATACTGTAATTTTTAGCATAATATGTCCTAACCTGTAGAATTTCAAAGATATCCAAGGATACGTTTCGTACTGAGAGTTTAATCTTATCGGTCAATCCTATACTTTTCAACAAACACCGTACTCGATCACCGATTCTAAACTTTGCCATATTTAAAATGGATGAATGAGACATTGTCATTGCGGAAAAATAATACTTTAAGGGATTAACCTTTCGCAATTCCTCTAAATAAATACCCAAATTTAACGGCGTAATTTCCAAAGGACTATATTTACTGCAATGGTCAGGCCCTAATGGGATCTTAGCCCTATTCATGTATTGAATTTGAGCTTTTATAATCTTTAAATGTTTATCAAAATTGAGGCGTACTTCTCGCTTTAACGTAAACCTCAATATTCTATGCACGTGCATGCGTAGTAATCTTATATAAGTCTCCGAATAAAAAGCTTTAGAAGCCGATGCACCGCTAAGCACGTAATGCTTAATGTTTTTGGCGCGGAACCATGCCTGCATACCTTTTCCGCACAAGACAGATTCCCTATCACTGTTTAAGGCAAAAATTGGAAAAGAAGATGGCCAATTTTGAAGTAAACGGTCGAATGCCTTGACAACGTTGGATAGACGCCTCGATGCACGAATAGGTTCAACGTGTAAAAGTTTTGTCACGATATCCACGACGACTAAACAACAAACGATATGCGCTGGGGAACGGTTTATAGTGGTAACCTCATCGAACCAAAAATCAACCGATATACTACCGGGAGCAAAGGCGATTGTTTGTCGTTGTAATTTCGGTCGAAATACCTTAAAACTATTTGTCAAATAAAAACCTAGGGAATTCAATGTCTTACGAATATCACGTATACTAATCGTTAATCCATTGTTTTTGCACCATAATTTAACCTCGTGCACGGTAGGGCTCGTGCCTTTTTCCCAGGCATTCTTAATATAGAGGACGACTTTTTCATTTACCGCCATAGGCACCCTAGAGCGTTATATAGGACCTTTAAGGAATTCTACAATACGCCGTATAGCTATTACGTCGAGACGAAACAACGAGAGCACGCGAAGTAGATATTACGTCGTGAGCGTGACATTTATAACTTTCGACGGAAACTCGGAGATCTTATATATATACCACCTCTGTAAATCCTGGGGCAATATTTCCGGTAAAAATAAAATGTTCTAACTTTTGAATGTCCGGTAGTTTTCCATATATATGCGACATTTAGAACGATGGGGGCGCAGTTTGACATACGATACAATTGGACGGGAGGTAGATCGAAGCACGTACGTAATGAATCGAGAACCCCTTTATTCATCAAAAGAACGGCATGATCGCCATCGATATATATTTGACCGTTTCTCGATGAATTCTTAGACGCGGCAATAGGCGCTAACCGTAATGCCTTTGCGGTTGTACGAATCGAGCTTAAATCCATTCTTGGGTTAACTACGACTCGCAAGCTAAAGTGCAACCCTTTTATCGCAAACCGTCTCTACAAACATAATTGTACTTACCCCAAATCCGGCAAACACAGGTTGCCTTCACGGACGATAACGGCCGACGCGCAATCCGTTCTGTGATGTCTTAAATATCGGACGTAACGCTTGGGAAGAACGGCGCAATACGCGTCGATTTTGGCTGATAATTGCGATGATACGCAATGTATAGCGAGAAATAACAAAAACACCTTCATTATCGTTATAAAACTATGATGGAACTAATTAGCCGCATCGGTGTCAAATTACAACATCCCGGGAAAGTGCGCATAGTGCAAAAATCATAATAGATTTCTCGTCGGGTTCATACGTACTTCAAATCGGAGACGTTACCTCTCCAAAGGTTAACCATATACTAACCACCGTCAAACGCGTGGATCAAAGGACGTCCGACAATTTACCGGCGTGCGCTACGTAATAAGCCCGGTTCGTTAAAAGCGGACACATCATGTAAAAGATCCGGTCGCTATGAACCGGACACCATACCGATAGTTTTACTACTACACAGTACCCGTCTCTCGCTCCGGAGTACCCCGGTCATTAGTAAACCTCAGTTTATAAACCGACATTCCCGATAAATACTCGGAACCCGGTCCTTAAATACTCAAATCTCAGTTCCCGTCGACCGGTACAAATCATTAAATACATATCAGTTTAGAACTCAAGCTCGGACCGTGCTCTTCCGACATTCCCGATAAATACTCGGAACCCGGTCCATAAATACTCAAATCTCAATCATTAGTAAACCTCAGTTTATAAACCGGGGCAAAGGTTTATACTATAACTACAAAGGACTGACAAAAACCGGTAATTATGCATTTACCTCAATGTACGATACATCGAGCGGTTATGACATCGGAACGCCATGCCTTCACGCCAAACCCGGTCCTTAAATACTCAAAATCTCAGTTCCCAGGTACGGAAATACATATCAGTTTAGCGAAGCTCGGACCCGGCGATAGATGGCTTTCTATCTATCGATGCCAAAACGCGCAAAGGCGCATCGTTCCATTCGCCGATATAACTCGGGTACTAGCCAACGGTATAGAACCGTGGAATTAGTGGCAAATAGTGGTTTTTCCGGTTTTTGGCCGCCGCCACCGCACTGGCTAGCCCAGGCAGGCGAGGGTCATTAACGCGGAATTTGTGGCCATTCTCTCGCGAATTCGGGCCGAAAACCGGTTTGGCAGGTGCTGCCCGCCGCCGCCGATCGAAAAATTCGCGGCTAAGCTAGTAGTCAACGCTACATAAAGACTTAGAAAAATTTTCCTCCCTAAGCTGCTGCCATGCTGCAGGCTGGCCTGCAATAAGACATAGATACTACTTATGTAACCATCATAAAATCTTAAATTGTGCATGGTTCAAAATTTTAAACCACTGTGGATGGCTTAATAAATGAGGACAATGCCTCGGCTCTC
>ENA-ORFA01000176-ORFA01000176.1-marine-metagenome-genome-assembly--contig:-NODE-176-length-28053-cov-6.495282_pt1 | contig 28053 bp, 32 predicted proteins | sample MGYA00248621_ERZ508587 | MGnify/ENA primary metagenome ERZ508587 (study PRJEB26250, sample SAMN06266239) | marine metagenome | isolation source: Columbia River Estuary | place: USA:Columbia River Estuary... | reverse complement strand
CCAGAGAGATAGATAAGGGCGCTATCTGCAATAAGTGTTGCTAGCTCTTTATCTTGCGCATCTTGCCTATTTAATATTTCTAGAAACTCAACCTCTATCCCTAAGCGTTCACCTTGCGCTCTTCCAAGCTCTTTCCAATACTTGATTCGATCTGCGCTCTCTTGCCCTGCTGCTGTTGGGATTTGAATAAATCTTGGAACTTTGCCATTTCTTACTCCATCTTGAATAAGAAGGCTCTCAAGATCTGACATCTCTGGCAGAAATTCACCAGAGCCAACTAGAGCAAGTGATCCCTTTGCCATTAGTGATTGCCTTAGATAACGTCTGATGTGAAGGTGGAGCTAATTGGGCTATTTAGCAGAATCGTTATAACAATAATAAGAAGTATTGCAATGATTATTAGTGAAGTCCTCTTACCAAGGCGCTGCGGAAGTCCGCCGATCTGGCTATCTCTATCTGCGCTTAGATCCTTTAAGACATTGGCAAAGTGAAAGGCAACTCCAAGAAGAGAGCTAGTTGCCAAGACCCAGAGCGGAGGATTTCTATCAACGGCATAGAAAATACTTGCCGGAAGCGCTGCAAGGGCGATGAGGTAGGCAAGAGGAGATGTAATACGGAACTTAAAATAGAAGTTATAGGCAATACCGCAGCCAACTCCTAGTAGATAGACCGCTCCTCCTTTAAGGCCAAGTGGTCCAAGTAAGTTAGCAATTACTGCAAAGGGAAGGAGGATAAATGTGGCCCTTCTTAGCTTCTCAATCTTTAATTGGCCGCTTACTAAAGGTTTATTAACTCGATTATGTTTTAGATCATCTTGATAGTCATAGACATCATTACTCCAGCCAATTAAGAGCTGGCCGAGAAAGACTGTAAAGGCGATTACATAGGCCGGCCCCTCCCACCAAAGCCTTGAAGCTAGAAGAAAGGAGATGGCGGTGATAAGCATTGTTGGGCCAAAGTGAGCAGCCTGGGCATATGCCTTCAGCGATTTCATTTCCTAATAGTGTCATATAAGTTGGCTCTTCTTTGATATGGGGTTAGATTCTCTATTGTGATGAAGGTTAGGGAGATCGCTAGCTCTGATTACGACCAATGGCTGAATTTATGGCGTGGATACTTGGAGTTCTATAAATCTGAAGTAAGTGATGAAATAACAGCTAATACATGGCGTGAACTAAATGATTCAAAGAGTTTAATTACAGGATTTGTTGCAGAAATTGATTCCGCAGTTTGCGGGATAGCCCATTGTTTTCTCCGTCCATCTACATGGCACAAGATTGGCTATCTCTATCTAGAAGATCTCTTTGTTGATCCAGAATCTCGCGGGGCTGCAGTTGGAAGAGCCCTGCTTGATAAGGCTGCCTCCTATGGAAGAGAGATTGGCGCTGAGCGGCTTTATTGGATTACCAAGGAAGATAATGCTCAGGCTAGAGTTTTATACGATTCTTTTGTAAAAGGCGCAGCTACTGGTTTTATCCAGTATGAATATCTACTATGAAATCGGTGAATTAATTGGCAAATCTATTTGATCCATTAACTCTTCGTGGTCTTACTTTTCAAAATAGAGTCTGGGTCTCCCCTATGTGTCAGTACTCCGCCAATGATGGGCTAATTTCTCCTTGGCATCATGGCCATTTAATGGCATTTGCTACTGGAGCACCTGGCTTAGTAATGGCTGAAGCAAGTGGTGTGGTTATGGAGGGAAGAATCTCCATTGGCTGTCCCTCACTTGAAAGTGATGAGAAGGTAAATGCCTTTAAGCCAATTAATGACTTTGCAAAATCTTTAAATGTGAAGATGGGAATTCAATTAGCTCATGCTGGACGCAAAGCTTCAACGATGCTTCCTTGGGATGATCATCGAATCGCATCCCTTGATGAAGGTGGTTGGATTCCAGTTTCATCATCTCCTCTTGCCTATCACGGCATGCTTGAGCCTCATGAGTTAACAGTTGCGCAGATAGCTGAGCTGGTTGAGGCCTTTGCAAGCGCTGCAAAAAGATCTGTAGCGGCAGGCTTTGATCTAGTTGAAATTCATGCCGCCCATGGCTATCTATTCCATCAGTTTTATTCACCTCTTTCTAATCAGAGAAGTGATAACTACGGCGGCTCTTTTGAGAATCGAATTAGATTCTTACTTGAAACTATCAAGGCAGTTAGATCAGTGATTCCTGATTCCATGCCGTTATTTGTTCGTATTAGCGCAAGTGATTGGGTTGAGCAGGGCTGGAGTATTGAGGAATCTATTGAACTCTCAAAGCTAATGAAGCAGCTAGGCGTTGACCTTGTTGATGTTTCAAGTGGTGGCAATCTACATAACGCGCCAATAAAAGCCGTTCCTGGTTTTCAAGTCCCATTTGCTCATGCGATTAGACAGGGAGCAGATATCCCAACATCTGCTGTTGGATTGATAACCGAAGCTAAACAAGCAGATGAGATCATCTCTTCAGGAAAAGCAGATGCAGTGTTTCTTGCAAGAGCGATGATTAGAAATCCTCGATGGGCAATGGCAGCAGCTGAGGAGCTCGGGGTAAAGATTGACTGGCCGTTGCAGTTTGATCGGGGAAGAACGCTTACCTAGATTTAGCGATTGCGGTGCGCTGATTTAGATAAGAAGATGGCAAAGACCAAGGCCACCACAATTATTGCATTGAGGCCCATTTCATAGATTGATCTTTCAAATGCAGTGTCACTCTTTCCTGATTCCAGCGTAAGTGATGCACCGACTGTAAGAATGTGCCGGACAGCAGCGATAACTCCGATAATCAAGAACTTATCTAATTGATAAACACCATCAGTGAAGCGGGAAATAACCGTTCTTAAAATTTCAAGGATAATGACAATAAATAGAATGTCGTTAACGCCTTGAATCATTCCATTTGGAAAGAAAGGCTGGGTTTCAATAAGTCGTTTGCCGCTATAAAAGAAGGCGCCTATTCCAATTCCAAGTAGCGATATTGCCAAGATCGCGTGAAATACATCTTCAACTACATCTACATACTTGGCAGGAATTATCGATTTTTCGCCATCTTGTGATTCATTTTTGGCCATATCAAACTGTATTACCGCTATGAGGTGATGTCACCTCTATTTTGTAATTATCACTCGGCGTGTATTGGGGGGCCTCTTTACCTAGAGGGTAACTTGAGCCTATGAGTAAAGAGATAACAATGCAGGGACTTCGTAAGGTAAACATCTTGGCAGGCCTACTCCATCTATTTCAGATGGCAGCAGTTCTTGCCCTAAGTAGTGATTTTGCACTTCCAGTAACAGCTACCTATATGGCAGGTCCCCCTGGATCATCATTTGCTCCTTCAGTGATTTTATTTGAGACACCAATTGGGCTAACAGTTGCAATATTTCTAGGTCTATCTGCGCTAGCTCACTTCATTGTGGCTAGCCCTAAATTCTTTCCTCGCTATAGCGCAGGTCTTCTTGCGCAGCGTAATTACTTCAGATGGGTGGAGTACTCCATCAGCTCATCGGTGATGATTGTATTAATTGCTCAAGTCACTGGAATTGCTGATATCACCGCACTGATTGCAATATTTGGCGTTAATGCTTCAATGATTTTATTTGGCTGGCTTCAAGAAAAGTATGAAACGCCAGGAAATGGTGGCTGGCTGCCATTTATCTTTGGTTGTATTACTGGAATTATTCCCTGGGTTGCGCTGCTATTTTATGTATTTTCAATTGGCGGGGTTGGCGAGACCTCAGCTCCAGCCTTTGTCTATGGAATCGTCCTAACTATCTTCTTATTCTTTAACTCCTTTGCCTTGGTGCAATGGTTGCAATATAAGAAGGTTGGTAAGTGGAGTGATTATCTAAGAGGTGAGCGCAGCTACATCACGCTCTCACTGATTGCTAAATCAGCTCTGGCTTGGCAGATCTTTGCCAACACCCTAATTCCACCTATGTAACTATTTGCCTGCCTTACAGCGCGTTGAACAATACTTAACGCTGGCCCAATCTCTGGCCCACTTCTTCCGCCATTCAAACTCAAGGCCGCAGCGCTGACATATCTTGGGCGGGAAACCGTTCTTGATTTTTGCTTTCATTGAACTCTAAGTATCCCATTTATGTAGAAAACTTGCCTGCCTGGGGATAACTAAAAATCTGGAAATCTCTTTTGGATAATTTCCTCAAGTGCCAACCTCGATTCAATACTTAGAAGATATAAAGGGGGGAACACCTTTTATTCAATGGTTTATTGGGTCACTGACAAGCGAGGAGCAAGACTTTGTTGATCTCGTATTCGAAGGGGTATTGAGTACCCGTGGTATCGAACTTCTTGGCGGAAATTGGCTTAAAGACCTAGGCGATGAGCTCTATCAACTTCGACTTCGCATACTTGGAAATGATGGCAAAGCTCGAATATTACTTAGAGTATTTCTCACATTTATCTCTCACGATGAGATTTTAATAATCTCTGGTTACTGCAAACTACGTAATCCAGGTTCAGTAAATCAACAATTTGAAATTAGCAGAGCGAAACTTCTTCTAAAGCAATGGAAGAGTGATTCTGATACTATGTGGTATTCCACATAGACAAGGATGGTAAATGTCAAAGGTTAATGATCAATGGCGCCAGACCAGAGTAAGGTCTTTGAACTCTACTCAATTGAAGCAACGGCGTAGTCGAAGAACTGTCTGGGAGATAGGGCTCTGGCTTGAAGGCAGAAGAGTGGCTATGGGTATGAGTCAGAGTGACTTAGCAGAAAAAACTGGAGTGCAACAAGCTGATATCAGTAGATATGAACACTTGGAAATGACACCATCTCTTGAAACCCTTGTCCGCCTATTAATAGGCCTTGAATCAGAATTAATCTTGAAAGAAAAAGGTTTGACAAAGGCTGAAGGAAAATCAGGAAAAAAGTTAGCAAAGAGCAAATAGCCTATGTTTTGCACTATATAATTTCGGTGTGACTGAAGAGAATCTAGAAACCCCTGCCTCTGAGCAATTGGCTTCTGTTCAGGCACGTTTTGGTGCCGCGATTCTTGATGCTGCACTTCTAGTTGTGACTTTAGCTATTGGCTGGATTGTCTGGAGCTTATATACCTGGCAGAGCGGACAGAGCCCTGCAAAGCGAATCTTGAAGCAGGTAGTTGTTGATGCCAACACTGGAGAGCGTTTTACCTGGGCACGCATGGCGCTACGTGAATTTGCCGTTAAAGGACTTGCTGGTCAACTTCTCTCAGGTGCAACTAGTGGAATTACATTTGTTGTTGATAGCTTATTTGTATTTCGCAGCGATAGAAGAACGGTCCATGACTTAATCGTTGGAAGTAAAGTCATCCAACTCTAGTTCTACTCGTTAAAGTCCCCGCCACGGCCAGTAATCTTTGGCCCACGCTTAGTTGGGTGATCAAATCTAAATATGACCACGCCAACTAAGAGTGCAAATATTAAGAAGATCGCTACCGCTATCTCCATATTTAAGCCATTACCGCCCAAACAACTAGAGCGAAAATTGATAGTCCAAGACCAATTACTGCTATTGCAGTTAGTGATAGGAAATCTCTTGATGAGGCAATCTTCTTTGTTAGAGCTGATGAATCTTTAACTTTACCCATATCAAGAAGTAAGGCCTCTGCTTCACGAATAGCTGCATACTGGGAAACAATTGCTAGAAATCCAGTCACCGCTGCTACTGCAATTGTGAGATATCCGGCTGCATCACTAGCGGTTGCAAAAGTTCCTTGGGCAGCAAGAACAAATACTGCGACCAAGACTAGGGCTGGAGCAATTTGAGCGATGATGATCTGCATCCGCTTGTCGTTCCAGAGTTTTAATAGGGCTTTCTCGTCCATTTGAATTTTCTCCTTATTCAGGCTGGCGCCTGCTACGAAGAGAGCCTAAGGCACAATGGTCATTAAGGCTCACTTTATGGCTTCATCTGCCATTTACTAACTCTTTACCATCCTTATACCGGGCCAGCCCATACTTACCTTGCTTCCCCAGCGCCAAGTTTTATCTGGAAGGGGGAGTTATGTCTAAACTGCCAAGCATCGCCACTTGTCTGCTCTGCCATTCACAAGAGCTGACCTTGGTGATGAATGACAATCAAGGACCAATGTTGCAATGCGATGATTGTGGATTTACACGTCAAGCAGAAGCAGTAGATATGTTCCAAGATTTTAACATTTGCGCTTAAATTAACGTTTAGTTCATTGAACCGACCACGCTAGTACTTTCTATTCTCTTAAACTCTGTCCATGAATATTGAATTCCGTTACCGACTCTCTGAACTCAACGCTCAAGGTGAAAATTTTCATGACTTCTTCGAGCATGAGCACCGAGCGAAATTTGCTCGCCAACGAGCAGCAGAAGATTGGCTTCAGACTATGCGCAGAGAAGTCCCCAAGTTGTCTAACAGATCCAGCGCCTAATTAAGCTGTTGGAGCCTCTGCTAGATCTTCAGGAGAATCAGGAAGTGCTTCGCGAGGCACACCTTTGAAGGTCAATGTCTCTTTGCCTTCTTCTCCCTCAACATCAATAAGGATTATCTGGCCGCTCTTGATCTCACCAAAGAGGATCTTCTCTGAAAGCACATCTTCAATCTCTCTTTGAATTGTTCTGCGAAGAGGACGCGCGCCTAACACTGGGTCATAACCGCGGTGGGCAAGAACTGCTTTTGCCTTTGAGGTTAATTCAATTCCCATATCTTTTGCCTTAAGGCGAGTCTCAAGATTTGTAATCATCAAATCAACAATCTGAACGATTTCAAGTTCAGATAACTGGTGGAAGACGATTACATCATCGATGCGGTTGAGAAATTCTGGTCTGAAGTGGGTCTTTAGCTCATCTTGGACCTTATTCTTCATACGCTCATAATTTCCTAGAGCATCATTAACGTTAGTAAATCCAAGTGCTAAGGACTTGGAGATATCACGAGTTCCAAGGTTGGTTGTCATGATGATCACAGTGTTCTTGAAATCAACTTGACGTCCTTGAGCATCAGTTAAACGACCTTCTTCTAGAACTTGTAGAAGTGAATTGAAGATATCTGGATGAGCTTTTTCAATCTCATCAAATAGCACAACAGAAAATGGTCGGCGACGAACTTTCTCGGTTAATTGACCACCCTCGTCATATCCAACATATCCTGGAGGAGCGCCAAAGAGGCGAGAGGCTGTGTGCTTCTCAGAGTACTCAGACATATCAAGTGCGATGAGTGCATCCTCATCACCAAAGAGGAATTGCGCAAGAGTTCTTGAAAGTTCAGTCTTACCCACTCCAGAGGGGCCTGCGAAAATAAATGATCCACCTGGGCGCTTAGGATCTTTTAGCCCTGCGCGCGTGCGACGAATTGCTTGAGAGAGAGCTTTAATTGCTTGCTCTTGGCCAATCACGCGCTTATGGAGTTCATCTTCCATCCGTAGCAGGCGAGATGTTTCAGCTTCAGTTAACTTAAATACCGGAATTCCTGTTGCAGTTGAGAGAACTTCTGCGATTAACTCTTCATCAACTTCGGAGACAACATCAAGGTCTCCTGCCTTCCAAGATTTTTCACGCTCTGATTTTTCAACCATTAATTGCTTCTCTTTATCGCGAAGTGATGCAGCCTTTTCAAAATCTTGGCCATCAATTGCTGACTCTTTCTCTTTTCTAACATCAGCGATCTTGTCATCAAAGGCGCGTAGCTCTGGAGGAGCTGTCATGCGGCGAATGCGAAGACGAGATCCTGCCTCATCGAGAAGATCAATGGCTTTATCTGGCAAGAAGCGATCTGCGATATAGCGATCTGCCAGTGTTGCGGCAGCAACAATCGCATCATCATTTATTGAAACTTTATGGTGTGATTCATAGCGATCACGAAGGCCTTTTAGGATTTCAATGGTGTGGGTAAGTGATGGCTCAGCTACTTGAATTGGCTGGAAGCGACGCTCAAGTGCAGCATCCTTTTCCAAGTGCTTGCGATACTCATCAAGAGTTGTTGCGCCAATTGTCTGGAGCTCACCGCGGGCAAGCATTGGCTTTAGGATGCTAGCTGCATCGATTGCGCCCTCTGCAGCGCCTGCGCCAACTAGTGTGTGAATTTCATCGATAAACAAAATGATGTCGCCTCTGGTGCGAATCTCTTTTAATACTTTCTTTAAGCGCTCTTCAAAATCACCGCGATAGCGAGATCCGGCAACTAAGGCGCCTAAATCAAGGGAGTAGAGCTGCTTATCTTTTAGCGTCTCTGGGATATCGCCTTTAACAATAGCTTGAGCTAGGCCTTCAACAACAGCGGTCTTTCCAACCCCTGGTTCACCAATTAATACTGGATTGTTTTTTGTGCGGCGAGAGAGAATCTGCATCACGCGTTCAATCTCTTTTTCACGGCCAATTACTGGATCTAGCTTTCCCTCGCGAGCAGCTGTTGTTAGATTGCGACCGAATTGATCAAGAATCAAAGATGTTGATGGAACTCCTTCAGCAGGTCCTGCTGTGACTGCTTCTTTTCCTTGATAGCCAGAGAGTAATTGAATGACTTGTTGGCGAACACGATTGAGATCTGCGCCAAGTTTTACTAAAACTTGCGCAGCAACGCCTTCTCCCTCGCGGATAAGGCCAAGAAGAATATGTTCAGTTCCAATGTAATTATGTCCAAGTTGAAGCGCTTCACGAAGTGATAGCTCTAGAACTTTCTTAGCCCTTGGAGTAAATGGAATATGACCTGATGGAGCTTGCTGTCCCTGGCCAATAATTTCTTCAACTTGAGAGCGAACTGCTTCAAGTGAAATTCCGAGAGACTCTAAACCTTTTGCAGCAACGCCTTCTCCTTCATGGATTAGGCCAAGGAGGATATGTTCGGTGCCGATGTAATTGTGATTGAGCATGCGAGCTTCTTCTTGCGCCAGAACTACTACCCGGCGGGCTCGATCGGTAAAGCGCTCAAACATCAGTTCATCTCCTTCTATCTTCTACTCAAAACGGAATAGCCCTAGCGTATAAGAAGGCCCGAAACGATGCGACATCTATTTTCTCACCCTCAAATGAGCGCTAGATATGGGAATCTGCAGGGGTTATAACCGCCAGATTTAGGTTTTTATGCCCAGAAAGATTAGAGAATCTTGAGCATTCTGGTGTTACCCAGGGTATTGGGCTTCACACTCTCAAGGTCTAGAAACTCAGCAATACCTTCATCATAGGAGCGCAGTAGTTGTTGATAGACATCTGCCTCCACAGGGGTTCCTTCAATAACTTTAAATCCATGTTGAGCAAAGAACTCTGTCTCAAAGGTTAAACAGAATAATCTCTTCAAACCTAAAGAAATAGCCCGATTAGTGATGGCCTCTAGGATCTGATTGCCAACTCTTTTTCTTCGATACTCCTGGTTTACTGCAACAGTTCTAACCTCACCTAAATCCTCCCAGAGAACGTGGAGCGCTCCGCAACCAATAACTTCTCCATCACTTTCTGCAACAAAAAATTCTTGAACATCTTCATATAACTTGACTGTATCTTTTGAAAGAAGGCGACGCTGCAGAGCGTATTGATCGATGATTGCGCGAATTGATTTCACATCTGTAGCTCTTGCTGGCCTAACAATTACACTCATTTAATTCTCTTCCGGCTTTACTAATGGAAAGAGAATTGTCTCTCGAATTCCAAGGCCAGTTAGCGCCATGAGAAGTCGATCAATTCCCATCCCAACTCCTCCCATAGGAGGCATGCCATGTTCCATCGCGCGAAGGAAATCTTCATCAACTTGCATCGCCTCTAGATCACCTTTTGCTCCAAGTTTTGCTTGTTCTATTAGGCGATCTCTTTGGATCACAGGATCAATCAACTCGCTATATCCAGTAGCTAATTCAAAGCCATCGATATAAAGATCCCACTTCTCAGCAATTCCTTTAACGCTGCGGTGTTCGCGAACTAGTGGCGAGGTATCAACTGGGAATCCCATAACAAAGGTTGGGGTATTTAACTTGCCGCTATAGAAGTGTTCAAAGATCTCCTCAGCTAACTTGCCATTAATCCACGCTGGATCAACTTTTAGACCAGCTTTTTCAGCAATCTTTACAAGCTCTTGCCTACTAGTAGCTGGAGTAACAGTTAAACCTGCAGCCTCTGAGATAGCGCTGTAGAAATCTAGCTCTCTCCAGTTACCGCCTAGATCACTTATCCGTCCATCATGATGCTGGACTTTGTGAGAACCAAAGATGGCAAGAGCTGCATTTTGGACTATCTCTTGGGTTAGAGATTTCATATTCTGCCAATCGGCATAGGCCCAATACATCTCAAGCATGGCAAATTCTGGAGAGTGGCTTGAATCAGCTCCCTCGTTTCTGAAATTTCTATTTATCTCAAAGACTTTCTCAATGCCCCCAACAACGCATCTTTTTAAGAATAGCTCAGGAGCGATTCTTAAATAAAGATCCATGTCATAGGCATTACTAAAGGTTTTAAAGGGCCTTGCTGCTGCTCCCCCATGCATTACTTGAAGCATTGGAGTCTCAACTTCAATAAAGTCATACTTATCAAAGGTCTGCCTTACTGATTTAAGAACCTTTGGTCTAATTCTTGCGTTAACTCTTGCCTCAGGTCTAACAATTAAATCTACATATCTTTGGCGCACACGCGTCTCTTCATTGAGTGGGTTATGCTCATTTGGAAGAGGACGTAGCGCTTTTGAGGCTAATTGATAAGAATTAGCAAGAATTGATAACTCTCCACGCTTTGAAGTAATTACCTCGCCAGTAACACTTACGATATCTCCTAAATCAATATCACTCTTCCAGCTCTCTAAAACTGCTTCGCCAACTTTATCTAGCGAAAACATCGCTTGCAGTTCTGTGCCATCACCTTCACGAAGAGTGGCAAAACATAGCTTTCCAGTATCACGCTTAAAAATTATTCGCCCAGCTACGCTCTCAATCACTCCAGATGGGCTATCTGTTGCTAGATCTTTAAATCTCTCACGGATTTCTTTTAATGAGGCAGTTCTATTAACTGAGACTGGATATGGGGCTATGCCGCGGCTAATCAGTGATTCGCGTTTTTCGCGTCTAATTCTTAACTGCTCAGGAAGGTCGCTTTCAGACATAGTGCTGATAAGTCTAACCATTCCTCTCGTGCACAAGACGTAGGCCGATAAGGGTTAAATCGGGTTGGTGATAATCAATAGTCTCTGAAATTCCCAGCACCAATGGCGCTAACCCACCAGTTGCTATCACTGAGATCTTCTCGTTATCTGGATAGAGCGCATCTAGCTCATCACTAATGCGAGCAACAAGGCCATCTACTTGGCCTGCAAAACCATAGATGGTTCCAGATTGAAGAGCCTCTACTGTGTTCTTGCCAATTACTGACTTGGGCTTAACTAATTCAACTTTTCTTAATTGCGCAGCTCTTGATGCTAGCGCCTCGACAGAAATTTCAATTCCTGGAGCTAGCGCCCCTCCTAAGAACTCACCCTTTGGCGAAACGACATCAAAGTTAGTAGAAGTTCCAAAATCAACAACAATGCATGCTCCTTGGTCATAGAGAGTGTGAGCGGCAAGGGTATTAACAATGCGATCTGCTCCAATTTCTTTTGGATTATCAACAAGAAGTGGAACTCCAGTCTTTACTCCTGGCTCAATAATGGTCGTTGGTAGATCTTGAAAGTGGCGATTAATCATCGCTCTTGCCTCCCTAAGTACTGAAGGCACTGTTGAACAGATAGAAAGGCCACTTAACTCATAGCCGGTTATTAGAGAGCGATACTGCAACCATAATTCATCAGCAGTATCTCTAGCATCGGTTTTAACCCGCCAAGTATCAATCATCTTTTCTTTATCAAAGATTCCAAGGACGGTATTGGTATTACCGATATCAATAGTTAATAGCATTTAGAAATCCAATCCGATATCTAGTACTGGGGCTGAGTGGGTTAAAGCACCAACTGCTAAGTAATCAACGCCGGTTGCGGCATAGGCTGCAGCATTTTCAAGTTTGAGACCACCTGATGATTCAAGTTTGGTATTTGATCCTTTTGCAATTTCAACAGCGGCTTTAGTCTGCTCAATACTCATATTGTCTAGAAGAACTATCTCAACGCTGCATTGCAGAGCTTCTTTCAACTGTTCCAAGGTATCAACTTCAACTTCAATAAGCGCACCTGGAGAAGCTTTCTTGACTCGATTGATTGCCTCGCTCACTGAGCCCGCTGCTGCAATATGGTTATCTTTGATTAACGCTTGATCGCTAAGGCTCATTCGATGATTTAAGCCTCCACCCATACGAACTGCGTATTTCTCAAGCTCTCTTAATCCTGGAGTTGTTTTTCTAGTATCACGAATTGCTGTATTACTTGATGAAACTTCCTTAACCCAGAGATTAGTTAAAGTTGCAATACCAGAGAGATGAGAGAGAAAGTTCAGCGCTGTCCGCTCTGCTTTAAGTATCGCTCGAGTCTCTGCATTTAGGCGGATTAGTTCAGTATTAGCGCTAACTTCTTGACCATCTTTAACCAATAATTCATATTCATTTATCCCACATTGTTCAAGAACAGCTGCAGCAACTAAGCATCCAGCAATTACCCCACTCTTTCTTGTGACAAAGCTAGCTTTACTCATCTGGGCTTCAGTAATTGTTGCCTGGCTAGTTAAATCATCAGAATAAGAATCCTCTGATAGAGCTTCGCTGACCTTACTGTTGATCGCATCAGGGTTTAGCCCTTGTTCACTTATCAACTTACTTAACGATTGTGAGATCACTATTAACCTCCGTAATCGTTGAGCTCCAAGAGCCATCACTTGCTAGCTTTTGAGTAATTCTCTTTCTCCAAGTACTTAAACTCTCTGGATAATCCTGGCGATAGTGAGATCCTCTAGATTCGCGCCTTTCAAGTGCTGAGCGAGCAATGGCAGTTGCTAGAAGATATAAATTAGTACTCTCCCAAGCATCAACGCTGGCATAAATTGTCGCTGCGCCCTTTAGATTCTCTAGAGTCCTTAAAGTCTCCTTAAGAGATGCCTCACTTCTAACAACTCCAGCGCCCTTTGACATCGCTCTCTGCAGCTCACCGCGAATAGAAGGTGAGAGGAGAAAGTCATAAGAATCTTGAGCAACGGGCTGCTCTTGGGGTAGTTGATTGGCAGCAATATCTTCAGCAATGCGAGCGCCAAATACCAGGCCTTCTAATAGAGAGTTTGAAGCAAGGCGATTTGCTCCATGGGCTCCAGTGCAAGCAGTTTCACCAACTGCATAGAGACCGGCAACTGAGCTATGACCATTTAAATCTGTTCTTACACCGCCTGAGGCATAGTGCGAGGCAGGAGATACTGGAATCAAATCATTTGCTGGATCAATTCCAATCTCTTTGCATGATGCATAAATTGTTGGGAAACGTTCTGAGAATTCTTTAATTCCTCTTGCATCAAGCCAGACATGTTGGCTATGGGTTATCTCCATCTGACGTGAAATTTCTTTAGCAACAACATCGCGAGGGGCAAGATCGGCAAGTTTGTGAATATCGCGCATAAATCGCTCGCCGCGGCTATTAACTAGAAATGCCCCTTCGCCTCTTAAAGCTTCTGAAATTAGTGGTTGCTGACCTTTTGAACCTTCGCCGATATATAGAACTGTTGGATGAAATTGAATAAATTCCACATCAGAGACCTCTGCTCCTGCTCTCAAGGCAAGTGCAACGCCATCACCGGTTGAAACTGATGGATTGGTAGTTTGAGAATAAACCTGACCTAGCCCGCCAGTTGCTAGTACTACAGCTTTTGCCAGAACTTCGCCAACGCCATCTCGACTACCTTCGCCAATAACATGCAAGGTAACGCCGCAAACTCTTCCACTACTGCTCTTTAGAACATCTAAAACCAGAGCATGCTCGATTACTTCGATTCCAAGATCATCAGAGACTGCTGCAAGTAGAGCTCTTGATACCTCAGCCCCTGTTGCATCTCCGCCGGCATGAAGTATTCGATTTCTTAAGTGTCCGCCCTCTCTAGTTAGCGCGATTTCTCCAGTCTCTGATTTATCAAAGACAGCGCCTCTTGCAATTAATTTTCTTACCGCCTCTGGCCCTTCACTGACTAATACTTTTACCGCTGTTAGATCACATAGACCTGCTCCAGCAACAAGGGTGTCTTCTTCATGTTGGCTTGGTGAATCTCCAGGCCCTAGAGCTGCAGCAATTCCGCCTTGCGCCCATTTTGTTGAGCCAGCATCAATAGATGATTTAGTTACTAGTAATACTGAGAGATTATGTGCGCGAATCTGAAGCGCAGTAGTAAGGCCAGCAACACCAGAGCCAATAACTACAACATCGGCTTGGGCTCTCCAGCCAGGAAGTGGCGCTTTGAGTCTCATGCGCGCACCAGAGAGTTCTGCATCGCCATATTATCGATCAATCTAACGCCCTCAATCCACCCTGCAATAATTACACGAGTTTTAATACTTGACTCATCTGCAACTTGAAAGCTCTCTTCATCAATTATTTCGGCGTAATCTAAAGTAAATGAATCTTGCCTCTCTATCTGCTTCAAAGCTTGGCGCGCGCTAGTAAGGCTTGATTCACTACTTGCCGCACTTAGTACTTTTGAAATTACCTGAGCGCCTTCAAGGCCTTGATCACTTAATCGCACATTTCTCGAGGAGAGAGCAAGGCCGCTGTTATCTCTAATAGTTGGCGCAGCAATTATCTGGATCTCTGGATGAAGCTTTGCTGCCATCTCTTTAATAAGAAAGAGTTGCTGGAAATCCTTCTCGCCAAAGATTGCATATTTTGGCCTACTTAATTCAAAGAGGCGATTAACTACCGTTAATACTCCATCAAAGTGACCTGGGCGATGAACTCCTTCAAAGCTTCTTCCAATCTGACCTGATGAGAGCTTCTCTAATTCACCTGGATAAATACTTTGATAACTTGGTCGCCAGAGAATTGTTGCTCCTGCCTCTTTGGCTAATTCACCATCATGTTTAGGAGTAGTTGGATATTTTGCTAGATCGTCTTTATTTTCAAACTGGAGAGGATTAACAAATACCGAAACAACTACCTCGTCTGTTAGCTCGCGGGCGCGCTTGATTAATGATTGATGGCCAGCGTGAAGTGCTCCCATGGTGGGGACAAATGCACATGGGCTATTAAGGTCAGTAAGGAGGTCTACTTCTTTCACCGTATTTACAGCTCCAGTCCGTTAGTGGTACCAGGCAATGGCAAGTCTACCCCGCTAAATCAGGGCTGCCAAAAGCTCTTTAACCGCTCCAAAACCAGTTAATTGCGCCTCTGGATCTATCTCTAACCAAGGCTGCAATACAAACCCTCGCTCATAAGCCCTTGGATGAGGAAGAGTTAAATTCTTGCTATTAATTACCATTCCTTGATAATCAATAATATCTAGATCAATTGAGCGAGCAGCGTTAACAGTACTTCTCTTTCTTCCAAGGCGCTCTTCAATATCTAGTAGCTCCTTCATTAATTGCTCTGCTTCTAACTTAGTTTCGCCAATTAATACTGCATTTATATAGTTAGGTTGGTCTTCGCTAACTTTAAAAGGCTTGGTTTCATAGAAGGAAGATATTACTTCAATAACTATTACTTCCCTAAGCTTCTCTATTGCTTCTTCTAATTGCGCTCTAGGCTCTCCAAGGTTTGCACCGAGTGCAATAACTACTCTCATCGCTTTACTTTTATGCTTACCGAGACATCTGTAAAGCTAACCTCTATCGGGGCTTTAGGTTTATGAACCGTCACTTTTATCTCATCTATCTCCTTGAATGAATCCAAGGCCTTAATACCAATTCGGTGAGCGAGGCTTTCAATGAGATTAACAGCAGGACCAGTGATTTCGTTATGAATCAAAATAGCTAGGGCGTTGTAGTCAACGCTCTTTTTTATATCATCGCTCTTTCCTGCCTTAGATAAATCCAGCTCTACCTCTACATCAACAATAAAGAGTTGGCCGTTTTTCCTCTCATCTTCCAAAAGGCCGTGATAGCCATGAGCTTGTATGCCTTTAATTGATATCTTGTCGCTCATGTTGAAACTCTACCTTTAGTAAATGAGTTAACAGTTGCAATGGCATCTTTATGAGGCTTAACCGAATGGGTGCGAACAGCCCAGATACTCTGCTTTGCAACCATTGCAGTTATCGCAATTGAGGCTGCCTCTCGATCCTCGGTATTACTTGAGCCGGTAAGTTCTCCCAAGAATCGCTTTCTTGAAGCTCCAATTAGTATCGGATAGCCCAGAAGTGCAAGCCGATCTAGGTTTCTCAATAACTCCCAATTGTGCTCAGCTAACTTTGAAAAGCCGATACCTGGATCAATTATCAATTGATCAGGATTAACTCCTGCTGCAATCGCTGATTCCACTCTATTTTCTAGCTCTTCTCTTACTTCCTTAACTACATCAGCGTATTTGGCATGCTCTTGCATATTCTTTGAGTGAGCTCTCCAGTGCATTGCTATATATTGGACTTTAGGATTTTCAGCAATTACTTTATACATCTTCTCATCAGCAAGGCCGCCACTAACATCATTGACATATTCCACGCCTAATTTAATTGCCTCTTTAGCGATAGTAGATCTGGTGGTATCGATTGAAAGAGCTACCTCTTTTTTCACTAACTCACTTATTACTGGAATAACTCGACTTCTCTCTTCATCTTCACTAATTCTCTCTGCTCCAGGTTTTGTTGATTCCCCGCCAATATCAATTATGTCTACTCCTTCAGCAATCATTTCATCTGCTCGCTTTAGAGCATCTTCAATTCTGAAATGCTTGCCACCGTCAGCAAAGGAATCAGGAGTTGTATTTAAGATTCCCATTACTAAAGTGCTCATTATTATTTACCAGTAATTAAACTCATTGCCTCAGCTCTAGTTGCCGGGTCTCTTAACATCCCGCGAACAGCGCTAGTAACTGTTCTTGCTTGTGACTTTCTAACTCCGCGCATTGACATACAGAGATGCTCACAATCAATAATTACAATCACCCCACCTGGTTGAAGAATTTCAACCATAGAATCTGCAATTTGAGTTGTTAGCCTCTCTTGGACCTGAGGACGTCTGGCATAGAGATCTACAAGTCTGGCTAGCTTGGATAACCCGGTTACTTTTCCTGATTCTCCTGGGATATAACCAATATGGGCGACACCAAAAAAAGGCGTTAGATGATGCTCGCAATGTGAGTAAACCTCAATATCTTTAACGATTATCAGCTCTTCATGGCCTAAATCAAAGGTGGTAGTTAATACATCTTTTGGATCTTGATAGAGGCCTTGGAAGTTCTCCTTTAGTGCTCTTGCTACTCGCTTTGGAGTATCACGGAGCCCCTCGCGTTCAAGGTCCTCGCCAAGTGCCGCAAGTAGCTCGCTTATCGCTCGCTCAGCTCTATCCTGATCAAAGGATTTACTCATCTAACTAAGCTTCTTTCGAAGGTGGCTTTTTCTTTCGCTTAACGCCTTCTTCGCTCTTGCTACTTACTCTTGCTTTAATTGCAACTGGCGGAATGCGAGAGGGAATACGAGAGGCAGATCCAGTCCATGCTGGACGCTTAGGTCTTGATGCCACATGTTTAAAGATTGCGGCAATCTCTTCCTTCTGCAGTGTTTCTTTCTCCAATAGCTCTTCAACTAAGGCATCAAGGATTGAGCGATTTTCAATTAATATTTCATAAGCCTCTTCATGAGCTTGGCCTATTAGGGCTTTAATCTCTTGATCAATAGTTGCTGCTAAATCCTCTGAATAATCTCTTTGATGTCCGTAATCTCTTCCCATAAATGGAGCAGCATCACTACTTCCTAACTTAATTGCACCTAGCTTCTCAGTCATGCCATATTGAGTAACCATTGCGCGAGCAAGAGCAGTTGCTTTCTCAATATCGTTAGATGCTCCTGTTGTTGGATCATGGAAAACTAATTCCTCTGCAGCTCTTCCACCCATTGTGTATGCAAGTTGATCAAGCATCTGATTTCTTGTGGTGGAGTATTTATCTTCATCAGGTAAGACCATGGTGTATCCAAGTGCTCGCCCTCTTGGCAAAATTGTTATCTTGTGAACTGGATCGGTGTGAGGAAGTGCGTGAGCAACTAGCGCATGGCCACCTTCATGATAGGCAGTGACTCTGCGCTCCTCCTCGCTCATAAGCCTTGATTTACGCTGTGGTCCAGCCATAACACGATCAATAGCTTCATCGACATCAGTTGATGTAATTACCTTACGGTTTTCTCTAGCGGTTAAAAGAGCTGCTTCGTTTAAAACATTGGCTAGATCTGCTCCAGTAAATCCTGGAGTCCTTCGAGCTATCGCCAAAAGATCAAGGCTCTTTTCTAGAGGCTTATTCTTAGAGTGAACTTTAATTATTGCCTCGCGCCCTTTTACATCTGGGCGGTCCACACCAATTTGGCGATCAAATCTTCCGGGGCGAAGTAGCGCTGGATCTAAAATATCTGGACGATTTGTTGCTGCAATCAGGATTACCTGTTCATGTGCTTCAAAGCCATCCATCTCAACTAGCAATTGATTTAAAGTCTGTTCGCGTTCATCATGGCCGCCGCCCATTCCTGCGCCGCGATGACGACCAACTGCATCAATCTCATCAACAAAGATAATTGCAGGGGCATTTGCCTTTGCTTGAGTAAATAGATCTCTCACGCGAGCAGCTCCCACACCAACAAACATTTCAACAAAGTCAGAACCTGAGATGGAATAGAAAGGAACTTTTGCCTCTCCTGCCACTGCTCTTGCAAGAAGAGTCTTTCCAGTTCCTGGAGGGCCAAAAAGGAGAATGCCTTTAGGAATTTTTGCTCCAATTTCTAGATACTTCTTTGGCTCTGCTAGAAAATCTTTAATCTCCCGAAACTCCTCAATTGCCTCATCAGCTCCTGCAACATCAGCAAAGGTAGTTTGTGGGACTTCGTTGTCATGAAGCTTTGCCTTGGAGCGACCAAAGGAAAATACTTTTGACCCCCCTTGGGATCGGCTCAAGAAAAATAGAAGTAAAAACGCTAGAAGAAGTATTGGGCCTAAGGTAAAGAGAATCGAGACCAGAATGTTGACCTTAGGAACAGTTACATCCCACTCTTTTGCAGGCTGATTTGCAGTTAAAAGACTAACAATTATTGGCTCTTGCCCTGTGACATAAGAAGCCTCGACCTTGGTAGCTCCATTTATTGCCACTCCAGGTTTAAGAACTAATTGAATCTTTTGATCTCGGTCAACGATATTGGCAGATTCCACATCGCCTCTTGTAATTGCTGCCATAGCCTTTGAGGTATCAATCTTTGTAAATTGATTACTGCCAGATGAAATCTGACCAAAGATTGTTACGCCAACAATTGCAATTAAAATCCAAAATAAGGGGCGCTTGAGTATTTTCTGAGGCGCTGGCTTCTTGCCAGATTTCGCAGGAAGCTTAGGAGGTTTTACTTTTACTTTCTTATCGGCCATGTCTACTCATACATATGCTTAGCAAGCACGGCAATAAAGGGAAGGTTTCTATACTTCTCATTGAAATCTAGTCCATAGCCAATAACAAAATCTTTTGGAATATCAAAGCCCACATATTTTACTGCAACTTCAACTTGAGCAGATTCTGGTTTTCTAAGAACAGTCATTATCTCAACGCTCTTTGCCCCGCGAGATTTAAGGTTGGCACTTAACCAATCTAGAGTTAGGCCAGTATCAACGATATCTTCAACGATTAAGACATTTCTTCCAGTGATATCTTTATCTAAATCTTTCATAATTCTTACAACACCTGATGATTTTGTTCCAGAGCCATAAGATGAAACAGCCATCCAATCCATATCTAGATGTCTATTGATATATCGTGATAGGTCAGCCATAACCATCACTGCGCCTTTTAATACGCCGATAAGTAATAGGTCTTGATTTTTATAATCTGCTTCAATCTGGGCAGCTATCTCTTTTAAGCGGGCTTGTAATTGTTCATCAGTTACAACTACGCGTTCAATCTCGCCCTTAACTGATTCCAGATCCACTCTTCGCCCTCTCGCCTCGTTTTAACTATTCCTGCCCACTGCTTTTAGAGAGCGAAAGTCTGCCCGAAATTCGAGCCACGGTCACACCACCAGGAAGTGAGATAGCCCCTTGCCCCTTCCAGGCTGTGATGAGGGACTCAACAGGCTCAATATGCTCTGCTGAAAGTGAGCCCTGCGGGGCTCCAGCTAGATAGATAGCTCTTCTTAAGATTCTAGTTCTAATGGCCCGGGGCTGTGATTCAAGCTTTGAGATATCTAGAGATGCTGGATCTAACTCGGAAAAAATTTCATCACTTAGGTAATCAAGCGCGTCGGCATCATCTCGTAGCAACTTAGCTGATCTTGCAAGGGCATCACTAATACCGGGGCCAATCTCTTTCTCCATTGTTGGCAGAACTACTTCGCGAACTCTCACTCTTGTAAATTCCATTGATTGATTATGAGGATCTTGCCAGAACTTAATTCCAGCTTCTTCACATGCTGCCTCTGTTTGCGCTCTAGTAATTGCAAGAAGTGGTCTGCGATAGCGATCAACTCTTGCTGCCATTCCAGATAGTGAGCGAGATCCAGAGCCACGAGAGAGTCCAAGAAGTACTGTCTCTGCCTGATCATCTTTTGTATGTCCTAGAAAAATAGCAACTGCGTTATGAGAGTTAGCAACTTCACTTAACGCTTGATAGCGAGCTCTTCTTGCTGATGCCTCTAGGCCATCAGTGATTTCAACAGTAACTCGTCTGATCTCAATATTTTCATAACCGATTTTTGTAAGCGTTCGCTTTGTTTCATGGGTGACATCTGCTGAATTTTTCTGCAAGCCATGATCAATAATTAGAGCAATTACTTTAATTGATTTTGCTTTGCACTCTAATAACAGAGCTGCAGCAAGAGCTGATGAATCTGCTCCGCCAGAGGCAGCAACTAGGACGCTATCGCCTGCGGCAATGTCTTCTAATTCAGATCTGACAGCAAGACGGATCTGATAGAGCGGAGTGGGTTCGGCCATGAGGCTAAGGGTAATCGCCCTAGACCCGGCCTCCATATGGCATTAATCCCTTAACGCTATAGATATTGGAGAAAAGTAGGCCTTTATCTTTGGAGTTTGCCTCCCACATCATTCCGTTTCCAGCGTAGATGCTGATGTGATGAATGGTGTTTACCGTTCCTTTATAGGAGTAGAAAAGTAGGTCACCCGGTTCTAACTGACTTAATGGAACATGTTTGGTGTAACTGAAATAAAGAGATGAATTGAGACGATCCCAATTTGGCCAGCCAAGTCCTGCTGCGCGATAAGCGGCATAAACCAAACCAGAACAATCAAAGGCATTTGGACCTTCATCGCCCCATACATATGGTTTTCTCGCTTGCACTTGCTTCTTGGCAAAAGCCACAGCAACTTCTCGCATCTCTGGAGTGGAGCGAGATGTGCTCCGTCCTTTAAATCCTGCATCAGGCCAGACTTTGGTATAGACATTTGTAGTAGTTGCAATATTTGCATTTGCTTCTTCTAATAAAGCAAGTTGTCTCTGTTGTTCAAGAGTTACGCGTGTCTTTCTTGCTGCATTGAGCTCTTTTAATACCTGATCTTGAATCTTTTGAAGTTTATCCACTTCTTTTTGCTGGGCATTTCTAGCAGCATCTGCTTCAATTTTGGTTTCTTCTACTTTTTCAGTTGCTACCTCTTGTGCAGCTTTGGCGTAGTCAGCTGCTTTCTTTGCTTTTGCAGCTGCCTCCTCTGCTGCTTTAAATCTAAATAGGGCTTGGGTATTTTGATTTCCTAGAGTATCTAGAGTTGAAAGCCGATCAATTAAATCTTGTGGCCCATCAGAGTGAAGAACTGAATTTAAATCAGTAAATCCACCCCCCATGATGTAGGCATTGGTGGCAAGACGTCCAATGGAATCATGCGCAGCTTTAACTTCACTCACCGCAACGCTATAAGCGGCTGCAGCAGATTGAGCTTCTTTAGTTGCAATTGCTAGCTCTCTCTTTGCTGCTTCATATTTAGCTCTGGCTGCATTGGCAACTGCTGTTAATTGTTTTAAAGTTAAATTTGCTTTACTTAATTTGGCAGCAGCAGCATCTGCAATCTTCTTTTTCTCTGCTTCAGCTTTCTTTGCAGCTTCGATCTGAGCAATAGTTGGCTTGGGAGTTTTGCCATAGGCAGGGCTATGGGCAATCAAAAGTAAAAAAGAGGTGGAGAGCGCTATTAAGCGGGCGCGTTTAGATTTCAATTCGTGGCTCCCTGGGGATTGGGGGTCAGTTGCTTGAGTGAAAGGATAAAGGCCAAGGCTGAGAAATGCAGGTGGAAAGTAGGTGTGTCAGTTAAAAAGTGATGAATATTGCAGCAACTAGAAGGATGGAATAAAGGCTTAGGTAGGTAATTGAGCCATGAAATATCTTTGCTGCAGACTTTTCGATCTGCGAGCTCTTAAGGCTAAACATCTGTATTGCAAAGAAAGTAGTAAGGGCGGTATTTGCAATATAACTCCAGGCTGGCAAGGCTGCTGAATAAAGCGTTAGGTATGAAGTGGCAAACATTGCAATGGTGTGAAACCACATCTGCTGTTCAACTTTGGCAATTGGGGCAACTACTGGAAGCATCGGAATTCCTGCTGCTGCATAGTCATCTTTATATTTAATAGCTAAGGCCCAGAAGTGGGGCGGAGTCCAAAAGAAGATAACCATAAAGAATAGAAAAGCGGTGCTATTAAGAGAATTGGCAACTGCTGCCCATCCGATTAAAACTGGCATACAACCTGCAATCCCACCCCAGACAATATTCTGGGAAGTGCGCCGCTTAAGACCTACGGTATAGCCAAATACATAAAAGGTGATTGCGCCAATGGTTAGCGCTGTTGCTAAAGGATTGGTAAAGATCCAAAAGATAGAGAGAGATAGGACCGTTAGGGCGGTTGCAAAGGCAAAGGCTTGATTCTCGCTAACCTCTTTATTCACAATCGGACGTTTAGATGTTCTATCCATTAATTGATCAATATCAGATTCAATTATCATATTAAAGGCATTAGCAGCGCCGGCTGCCAAAGTTCCACCAAGTAGTGTTGCAAGAGAAATTCCAAGTGGCGGAACACCATCTGCTGCCAGAAAGAGCGCAGGAAGGGTAGTTACTAGCAACAATTCCACTACGCGCAATTTCATTAACGCGATATACGGTGAAATCATGTCTTGAGATTACCCTGTAGATTGCACTGGTGCGTATCTACTTGGCGTGGGCTATATCTCTAAACCTTATATTTGCCAGCGCAATTTCAGCTTCTGCAGAACCGCTATCTGAAAGCTTTAAGTTAAAACTGGAAGCCACTATTACTGGTGATATCTCCCCTAAATCGGTGCGCTCCTCCAATACTGGCTTTGTCTCTGCCCATAACATGATGTATCGCCATAGCGTGACAATTTATGATGCTCGAAGTCTTGAATTGGTGAAATCCATATCAGATCAGGTCAACCTTAAAGATCTTGGCATCAAAGGCTATTCTGGCCTTCATCGCGGTTCCCCAGTTGAAGGGGCATTTTCACCAGATGGTAAGAATTTATACGTAACAAATTATGCGATGTATGGCAAAGGCTTTAATAGAGAAGGCACTGACAACTGTAATCCGAGTGATAACTATGACCGGTCGTATCTTTATCGCATCGATACTAGGTCATGGTCTATCGATGCCGCTTATAAAGTAGGTGTAGTTCCTAAAGTTGTTGAAGTTAGCCCAGATAATAAATTTGTATTGGTGAGTAACTGGTGCTCCTACGATCTCTCCATAGTTTCAACAGAGCTTGGAAAAGTTGTGAAAACGATAAAAATCGGAGCATACCCAAGAGGAATTACTATCTCTAAAGACTCGCAATTTGCTTTTGTTGCCCAGATGGGAGGCTCAGTAGTTCATAAGATAAATCTTGTAAGTTTTGAAAAAGAGCTACTTAACGTGGGCTCAAATCCAAGGGCCTTAGTTCTCTCTCCTGACAATGCTTATCTATATGCCACCCTTAACTCTGCAGGACGCGTAATTGCCTTTGACTTATCTACTAATAAAGTTGTGGAATCAGTTAAGACGGGTTCTGCAGCGCGCAGCCTTGATATCTCAGCTGATGGCAGCGCACTATATGTAGTTAATTACACCAGCAATACTTTGGCTAAGGTAAGAGTTAGTGATTTTAAGGTCTTGCAGAAAATTAAGGTTTGCAACAGGCCGATTGGTGTGACTTATGAAAAGTTAGAAAAGAGGATCTGGGTTGCTTGTTATGGTGGATCAATTAAAGTCTTTAATGATTCCCAATCACAATAGCTTCAATCAATCGATCCATTGCAGCTCTAGCTTTATTTCTTCCACTTAGCGTTGGTGTTATCCCATCAGCCATAATTGCAAAGACATATTCCTTATCTGCTGACTTGGCATAGCCTGCAAGAGTCACTGTATTTCTAAGCCAGCCAGTCTTAGCTTTCACTTTGCCTATTGCTTCAGGGCCATCTTTAATAAATCTCTTCTTTAGCGTCCCGCTTTTTCCAGACACTGGAAGTCCTTCATAAATAGCTTGATATTTTGGGTTCTCTCTTATTTTTATTAGAAGCTCAACAACGGTTTGTGTTGAGAGGCGATTACCTTTATCTAGACCGCTACCATCTTTTGCTTTTAGGCCTTGACTATTAACCCCAATTTCTTCTAACGCTAATTTAAAAGTTTGAGTAAGGCCCTTACTTGTTCTTTCAAATCCAATCTCGCGCACTGCTGCCATTGCTAAGCGATTAGCCAGAGTGTTATCACTATAGAGGTTTACAAACTTGACCATCTCAGAAAGAGGCAGAGAGGTTAGTGAGGCTATCTCCTCTTTCGCTATTTGATTCGCTTTAGCTGAATCAACTTTCTTAAATGTGGCCTTAATACCTTTTCTTTTTAGATTAAGACTTAGGTCATACCGATCTTTTTCAAAGAGACTTGTGTAATAAAGAGTTATCTTCTTTCTATTTTCTGGGTTTGCTTTAGTAATAAGTGAGGGAAGATATTTCTGTCCATTCTTCTTTGCTAAGGTTAGATTGCTGCTCATCCAAGGATCTAGTGAGCCCTTAATTAGATAGGTATTTTCACTCTCTGTTGTAAAAATACTTGTTACATACCTTCTCTCCCCGCCCACAAAGTGAAGAGCAGCGGTTGAAGAAACAAGTTTTAGAACTGATGCTGGTACGCGTAGCGAATCTGGAGAATTCTGTGCAACAACTTGACCATCTAATGGATTAAGGATTAGTAGGCCAGGGGTAGCAAGGTGCTTACTATTTACATATTTATCAAGAGAGTGAAGCGCCGATGCCTCTAATGGGTTAATGGCAAGCAGTAGCGCTAGAAGAAGAGCCACTCTTGATTTAGCCATAGATGAAAGAGTAATAGTCATTTATCCAACTTGGCTTTAGGCTTGAGCCTATGCGTACTGGTTATCTTTATCACGAAATATTTGGATGGCATGACACAGGCACATTTGTCGGAGATATGCCCTCTGATCCTGAAGCGGGCCTGCAGCCATATATGAATTATGAAAATCCTGAGACAAAGAAGAGAATCCATGAATTAGTTGTGGTTTCAGGGTTGATTGAACACTTAATTCGAATTCCAGTACGAGCTGCCAGTGAGACAGAATTAGCAACTGTTCATACCAAGGAACATATAGCGCGAATTAAGAAGGAATCTGCTTCAAGACTTGGTGGTGATGGCGGTGATTTAACAACGCCATTTGCTAAAGGTGGATATGAAATTGCTGCTATGGCAGCAGGCGGGGCAATTGAATTATTTGAAGCTGTCCTAAACGGTGATGTTGATAATGGATATGCCCTTATTAGACCGCCAGGTCATCATGCAGTCTCTGAAACTGGGATGGGTTATTGCATCTTTTCAAACCTTGCTGTTGCTATTGCAGTAGCAAAGAAGACTCATAATAAGGATCTTCGTGTGGCTGTAGTTGACTGGGATGTTCATCATGGAAATGGCACTGAATCTATATTTTTAAATGATCCAAATGTATTAACTATCTCGCTTCATCAAGATCAGTTATATCCCCATGACACAGGAAGTGTCGATGTTGTTGGGGTTGGAACTAATATCAATATTCCACTTCCACCAGGAACAGGTCATGGCGGGTATTACTACGCATTTGATGAAGTTGTAATTCCTGCAATCAAGCAATTTAAGCCAGATATCATCGCTGTTGCTTCAGGTTTTGATTCATCAGTTTATGACCCGCTAGGAAGAATGTTGGTTACTGCTGAAGGCTATCGAGTTATGACTAGAAAGCTTATGGATGTGGCTAGCCAAGTTTGTTCTGGAAAATTAATGATGACTCATGAAGGCGGTTATAGCGCCTCATACGCCCCATTTTGTGGACTCTTTGTTTTAGAGGAGCTATCTGGAGTTAAGAAATTAGCTGATCCATTTGCTCATGGAAATAATTATCCAGGTCATGAACTCAAAGAGCATGAGAAAAGAATTATTGATCAAGCAAAGAAGTTGGTAGGCAATCTATGAGTTTGCCACCAGGTGAGATTGGGCCCGGTGAGTTTTATCCCGTAGTCGGCGTAGGACCTCATCCAAAGCCATGGCCAAGTGATGAACACTTTGATCCTGAATTACTTGAAAATGGCGATCGCCGTAATGTGCTTGATAAATATCGCTATTGGAAAGTTGAAGCGATTGTAAGTGAGCTTGATACCAAGCGACATGCCTTACGGATAGCAATTGAGAATTGGCAACATGATCTAAACATTGGCTCAGTTGTAAGAACTGCTAATGCCTTTAATGTCTCTAGCGTTCATATCGTGGGAAAACGTGACTGGAATCGACGTGGAGCAATGGTCACCGATAAGTATTTAACAGTAATTCATCATGCCACTATCGCTGAATTCAAAAGCTGGGCTGATGAGAATAAAGTGGAAATCATTGGGATTGATAACTTGGAAATCTCAAAGCCCATAGAGAGCGCTAAATTACCTAAAGAATGCGTGCTCTTTCTCGGTCAAGAGGGAGCTGGTATGTCAGATGAAGCAGTTGCAGTCTGTAGCCAAGTTTTATCAATCAAGCAATATGGCTCTACTAGATCTATGAATGCCTCAGCTGCTGGAGCAATTGCTATGTATGCCTGGGCGATGCAGCACTTAAATAAGTAATTGCTCTATAAGCCCATCTGTTGCTTTCTCTACCATTTCTAAAACGCTTTCAAATGCTGAATCTGGCAGCGAGTATGGATCTGGAACTTCTAATGAATCAGGGCCACTTGGATCAAATTGTCTTAAGTAATAGATCTTGCGTTCTTCTTCTTCACTTGTGACATATCTACTTACCTCTAAGTGATTATCTTTATCCATCACTAAAACTAGATCAGCTGCTACAAGACGTGAGTAATTAAATTGCGATGCAATATGGTCAAAGGAATATCCAGCCTTCTCCCAAGTTCTCTTTGATGGAGGATTCGGTCCTTGACCAACATGCCAATTTGAAGTCCCAGCAGAATCAACAAATACTTTTGGACTCTCTAGCTTTGAAACTTTATTGGCAAGAACTGCTGCTGCCATTGGAGAGCGACAGATATTGCCATAGCAGACCATGGTGATAATTAAATTTTCTCGCCCCTTAAGATGAGAGAGGTTTACTGCGCTCACTAATCTTCAATAATTTCTGAGACTGATTTAATTCTCCGTTCAATTTCAATCGCCTCATCCGAGCGACCTAGGGTATGAAGAATTGCTGCAATTCGCCGCTCAATAGAGACGATAAATTCAAAGTCTTTGAGATCAGCCTCGGCTGCGGTATCAAGTACACGCTCCAGAGTGGTTAAACCTTCATAAACCTCGCCAGATAGGACCTGGGCTTTACCTAATTCAAATGAGGCATAAGTCAGGCGGCGTTGATCATGCGCAGTTGTAAAGACATCGACAGCTTTTTGAGCTGCAGTTAGCGCAGAATCGGCATCGCTAAGTTCGGTATAGCAATGAGCGATTTTCTGATCGCATCTTGCAACATGAATTACCTCTTTAGCTTCTTTGAAATATTTCCTTGCCTCAAAGAATGCTTCAAGTGCTTTGTCATACATCTTCAACTCTCGAAAGGCGCAGCCAATCAAATGAAAATCA
>ENA-ORFA01000174-ORFA01000174.1-marine-metagenome-genome-assembly--contig:-NODE-174-length-28314-cov-3.131140_pt1 | contig 28314 bp, 32 predicted proteins | sample MGYA00248621_ERZ508587 | MGnify/ENA primary metagenome ERZ508587 (study PRJEB26250, sample SAMN06266239) | marine metagenome | isolation source: Columbia River Estuary | place: USA:Columbia River Estuary... | reverse complement strand
TCTTGCTCAGTATGGATACGGAAGAACAGATGCTGCCGACGGAACAGTTTGGCCTTGGGTGTTTAATGCCGCAAGTAGTTATTGGTCACAAATCGCAGTTAAACTAAGATGGATGGCTGAACTTGATGGCGGTGGCCCTGAAAAATTAAAAGGAAAAAAAATAGTTCATATGCATATCGATACTGCATTTGGACGTGAACCACTTCCAACAATGAGAAGACTTGCTAAAGAATGGGGATTTACGTTAGTTGAAATCGCCGTAGCACCTCCAGGATTAGAGCAACAATCTCAGTGGTTACAAGTTAGACAGGAAAAACCTGATTGGGTTACTTTTTGGGGTGCAGGTTCTGGAATGAATTCAACAGCAATGACAAATGCTGCTAGAATTAATTTTCCAAGAACAAAAATGATGTACGTTACTTTTGGTGGAGCTGAAGAGGATATGATTCCTGCTGGAGATTCTTCTAACGGAACTTACGTTGTTTCAAATGCGCTTCCTGGAAAAAACTATCCTTTAATTAAGAATATTCAGGAAAAAGTTTACAAAGCTGGAAAAGGTAATATGGCTGATCCAAATCGAGTTGGTACTGCATATTACAATAGAGGTTTAGGAGCAGCTATTATGTGGACTGAAGCAATGAGAAATGCCCAAAAAATGCACAATAAAGTTGGCAAAGCAGTTACTAGCGAAGAGTTTAGAGCTGGATATGAAGCTATAAACTTCACAGAAGCTAGAATGAAAGAGCTTGGTGTTGAGGGAATGTTAGCTTCCTTTGCTCTTTCTTGTTCACAGCATGAAGGCGCAGGTAAATTTGCTTTAATGCAATGGGACGGCAAAGCTCAAGCTTTCAAGAAAGTTAAGGACTGGACAGGTCCTAACGATCCAAAAGCTATAAGAGCTCAGATTGTAGAATCTGCTGCTAAGTATGCTGAGGAAAATAAAATTACACCTAAAAAGTGTACCTAAGACTTAAATTAATAAATTAATTTAGGGGGTGTGCGAATTATTTTTAGTATTGAAAATAGTTTACACCCCCTATTTTAATAACTAGGTTACACAATAAAAATTTTCATAGAATTTTAATGGGGTTAGATTCTCAAAATATATTAGAAGTTAAAAACATAGAGGTAGTCTATGACAATGTCATTTTAGCCCTTCATAATGTTTCTCTGATTGTACCGCGAGGAAAAATAGTAGCTCTACTAGGAGCGAACGGCGCAGGAAAAAGTACAACTTTAAAATCAATATCAACGATGCTTGCTTCTGAAAGAGGCAAAGTTACAAAAGGTTCAATTAATTACGAGGGCAACGAAATTAAAAGTCAAACACCTTCAGAAATGGTTGGGTTTGGAATGGTGCAGGTTCTTGAAGGTAGAAGATGTTTTGGTCATTTAACAGTCGAAGAAAATATTATTGCAGGAGCATATTCAAGAAAATTATCAAGAGGTGATTTAAATCAAGAGCTTGAAAAAATTTATAGTTATTTCAAAAGACTTAAAGAAAGAAGAAAAAGCCAAGCAGGATTTACATCGGGTGGCGAACAACAAATGGTAGCCGTTGCAAGAGCAATGATGACAAAACCAAAAATGCTTTTGTTAGATGAACCGTCTATGGGTTTAGCACCTCAATTAGTTGCGGAAATATTTAATATAGTAAAAATGTTAAATGAAAAAGAAGGAGTTAGTATTCTATTAGCTGAACAAAATACAAATATCGCTCTTAAAAATTCTGACTACGGATATATCATTGAAACAGGAAACGTTATGTTAGAAGGACCAGCAAAAAGTTTATTAGGCAATGACAAAGTAAAAGAACTGTATTTAGGAATTTCAAAAGGAAAAAGATTAAACTTCAGAGATGCAATTAAGGATAACGAAAAAAAAATAAATAGTTCTAATTAAGAAAAATTATGGCGCAAGGTAGAAAATTTAAAATTGGAAAATCTATTTTAGAAGTAAAAAATATTTCTCTAAGTTTTGGTGGGGTTAAAGCTATTACCGATATTTCTTTTGATATTTTTGAGCATGAAATAAGAGCGCTTATTGGACCAAATGGTGCTGGAAAAAGTTCATTACTTAATTGTATTAATGGAATTTATAAACCTCAAGAAGGACAAATATTATTTAAAGGCGAAGTTTTGGATAAAATTACTCCAAATATTATTGCTCAAAAAGGAATTTCTAGAACCTTTCAAAACCTTGCTCTTTTTAAAAGAATGTCAGTATTAGATAATATTTTGGTGGGTAGAAAACTACATTCAAAAGCTAATTTCTTTGAAGTAGCACTTCAGCTTCCAAGAGCAACAAGAGAAGAGAGACAAAATAGAGAAAAGTGTGAAGAAATTATTAAATTCTTAGAAATTGAAAATATTAAAAATACACCTGTTGGCAAACTTCCTTATGGTCTGCAAAAAAAAGTTGAGTTAGGACGAGCGCTAGCAACAGAAGCTAATGTATTGTTGTTAGATGAGCCAATGGCTGGGATGAACGTTGAAGAAAAAAGAGATATGTGTAGATTTATTTTAAAAGTTAATGATGAGCTTGGAACAACTATAGTTTTAATTGAACATGATATGGGTGTGGTAATGGATATTTCTGATAGAGTTGTGGTTCTTGACTATGGAAAAATTATTGGTGATGATGTGCCAGATAAAGTTAGATCTAACCAAAAAGTTATTGATGCTTATTTAGGAGTTGCCCATGCCTGATTCAGTTTTATTCTTTTTTGAAGTTCTTGTTGGCGGATTGTTATCAGGAACAATGTATTCGTTAGTAGCCCTTGGTTTTGTTCTTATTTACAAAGCATCTTCAACTTTTAATTTTGCACAAGGTGCTATGGTGTTTTTTGCCGTACTTTCATTTTGTGGATTTATGGAATATGGAATGCCATTTGGTGTTGCCTTCTTTGCAGTTGTTCTTCTAATGATATTAGTTGGTCTGTTGACTGAAAGATTAGTACTTCGTCCATTAATGAACCAAAGTGAAGATACAGTTCTAATGGCAACAATTGGTCTAGGTTTCGTTCTTGAAGGACTTGCTCAGGCAAAATGGGGCGTTGAGGTTAGAAAACTAAGTCTTGGAATTGGAGACTTTCCCATCCCGTGGATTGCAGATAATTTAAAATTATTCATTAGCGCGCTCGATCTAACGGCAGGTTTAGTTGCTTTTGTTATGATTCTTTTATTAACGCTTTTATTTAAGTATACAAAAATTGGTCTTGGACTGAGAGCAGTTGCAGATGACCCAGGTGCTGCGAGCTCTATTGGAATTCCTTTAAAGCATATCATGCTATTAGTTTGGTCTGCAGCAGGAGTAGTTGCTTTAGTTGCTGGAATGATGTGGGGTGCAAGAGCAGGCGTTCAATTTGCTCTTATTGAATTAGCATTAAAAGCCCTACCAGTTCTAATTATTGGTGGATTTTCATCAATTCCTGGAGCAATTGTTGGAGGTTTGCTAGTCGGTGCCGTTGAAAAAGTTTTAGAAGTTTATATTGGACCTTACTTTAAAGGTGGAATCGAAGCTTGGGCTCCATACATGTTATCAATATTATTTTTACTCTATAGACCAGAAGGTTTATTTGGAGAAAAAATAATTAGGAGAGTTTAATTTATGAAACCTGTTTTTATGAAATACACAAAAGCTGATATTATAAATTTTGTCGTTTTACTAGTAATAGGTTTTCTAATAATCCCAAATGTTATCACAAGTGATTATTGGTACACTTCCATTTTAATACCTTGGCTATGTTTAACCCTAGCAGCTTTAGGTCAAAATATTGTGATGGGATATACCGGACAATTATCTTTAGGTGCAGCAGGCTTCATGTGCGCAGGAGCTTATGCGTGTTACAATATGATGCTTCGTATACCCGATATGCCTTTCTTAGGAGCGTTAGTTTTATCAGGATCAATTGCAGCATGTCTTGGAATTATATTTGGATTACCTAGTCTTAGAATTAGAGGAATTTACTTAATGGTTGCAACATTAGCATCACAATTTTTCATTGTGTGGGTTATAGATAAATTCGGTTGGTTTAAGAACTATGACGTTTCTGGATCAACAACTTTTCAAAAAATTAATATAAATGGGGTGCCCTTTACAAGTGGATATATGATGTATCTTTTAGTGGCAGCAATTGTAGTCATCATAACATTACTAGCAATTAATATGGCTCGTGGTTCCACAGGTAGAAACTGGATGGCAGTTAGAGATATGGACATAGCTGCAGAGTCTATGGGGGTTTCTCTCTTAAAAACTAAGTTACAAGCTTTTGCGATTAATGCTTTTTTATGTGGTATAGCCGGCGCTCTTTATGCTTACACATATTTAAAAACTATTGAACCGTTTGCCGCCTTTAATATCAGTCTATCATTTAAAATTATGTTTATGGCGATCATTGGAGGACTTGGAACAATTTCTGGCGCATTTATTGGTGCGGCATTTATTTTACTTTTCCCAGTTGTGCTAAATGCTCTTGGTAATAATGTATTCCATGGCATGATTGATGCAACAATTATAAGCTCCATCGAGCAAATCGTATTTGGTGGATTAATCATAACATTAATGATTTTTGAGCCACTTGGATTTGCAAAATTATGGGAAACATTAAAACAAAAAGTAATAAGAACAAAATCTTAATTTATTTTATTACAGCAATCGTAATCACAGCTATTATTTTAATAATAATATTTTTTGCAACACGCAAATCTGCATTAGAAAAATGTGCGGACGTAGGATTTATTTACATTTGGGGAGAGCAAAATAAAGCCTATATAAGCAAGACTTTTAAGGAAAAAATGAGTGATACTAAGAACTTTAAAGATTTTCCTTATACAAAACTATTTGGAATTTGCGATCAAAGCCAACAACAGTACCCAGAAAAGTTTAAAGAAAAATGGGGAAAATAGTTTTTAAGATAAACCTACAATTTTTCCGTTTATATAATTAATTTTTTCTGCGGAGGGCACTTTAGGCAATCCAGGCATTGTCATAATACTTCCGCAGATTATCACAACAAACTCTGCGCCTGCAGACAGGCGAATTTCACGAATTACAATACTATGATTTGATGGAGCTCCACGTAATTTTGGATCTATAGAAAAAGAACTTTGTGTTTTTGCAACACAAATAGGAAAGTGTCCATAACCATTTTTTTGTAAATTTGCAATTTGTGCCTTAACATTATCATCCATAGTTACTTCACTTGCTCGATAAATTTTCTTTGCAATTTTATTAATTTTTTCAATTAATGTGTCATTTTCTTCATACACATACTGCATTTTTTGATTAGAATTTTCACAGAGTTCGATAACTGTTTTTGCAAGATCTACAGCGCCTTTGCCGCCATCGCTCCAGTGAGATGAAAGTATAGTTTTTACATTAAGTTTTTTCATTCTTTGCAAAATTAATTCTATTTCTGCTGGAGTGTCGCTTGTAAATTTATTTATAGCTACAACGCAAGGTAAATTAAAAACTTTTGTCATATTTTCAACATGACGTTCTAAATTAACAAGTCCTTTATCAAGAGCTGAAATGTCTTCGTGTGTTAAATTAGATAGTTCAGCTCCACCGTGATATTTTATTGCTCGGACGGTTGCAACTATTACAGTTGCTGAAGGTTGAATTCCAGATTTTCTACATTTAATATCTATAAATTTTTCAGCACCAAGGTCAGCGCCAAAGCCAGCTTCAGTAACAACATAGTCTGCAAGTTTTAATGCAGTTTTTGTAGCAAGTACTGAATTGCAACCATGCGCAATATTTGCAAAAGGTCCTCCATGAACAAAGGCTGGATTATTTTCTAACGTTTGTACTAAATTTGGAGCTAATGCATCTTTTAAAAGTGCAGTCATTGCACCAACTGCCTTTAAATCTTTTGCAAGAATGGGTTGATTTTTATTATTATAAGCTACAACAATTTGACCGATACGTTTTTTTAAATCTTCAATAGAAGTTGAAAGGCAAAAGATTGCCATGATCTCAGATGCAGCAACAATGTCAAAGCCACCTTCGCGTGGAAAACCCTCTTTTTTTTCATTCACTCCTAAAGTAATTTTACGAATAGCACGGTCATTCATGTCTACCGTGCGTCTCCATTGAATAGTTTTGATATCAATTCCTAATTCATTGCCGTGATAAATGTGGTTATCTAACATCGCTGCAAGAAGGTTGTGTGCTGCTGCAATTGCTGCAAAATCTCCAGTAAAATGAAGATTAATATCTTCCATAGGAATTATTTGAGCATATCCTCCTCCTGTTGCGCCACCTTTCATTCCAAACACAGGACCTAATGAAGGTTCACGCAAACAAATCATAGTTTTTTTTCCTATTAAATTTAAGGCATCGCCTAATCCAACGGTGGTCGTAGTTTTACCCTCGCCCGCAGGAGTTGGACTAATAGCGGTCACTAGAATTAATTTTCCGTCTTTTTTATTTTTGAGTTTATCTAAACAAGATAATGAAACTTTTGCTTTATAGCGGCCATAAGCCTCAATTTCATCCTCTGAAATTCCTAAACGATCTTTAGCAACGTCTGATATTTTTCTTAGTTTTGCTTTTTCAGCTATTTCAATATCGTTTAACATAATCAAATTTGTTCATTCTTTTATAAATTAGATCTAAATAATGTATACCCATTAAAATTTCATAAAAAACAATCATTGCGTGTATTGTTTTTCTTTATCTATTGTTTGTAATTTTAATTTGATAATAAAACTCTTCAATAATTTTATAATAAATTTTTACTTTTAAAAATAAGACAAACAAAATGATATTAGGGTCAGTTAACGACAGTGATATAGTTGAAAAGAGAATACCAATCTCTCCAGACACAATTAAAAAATATATTGCTAGTGGATTTTCTGTCCAAGTTGAAAAAGATTTTGGTAAAAACTCAAACATACAAGATGTTGAGTTGCAAAATTTAGGTGCAAAAGTCTTAAATAAAGAAGAGATATACAAAACTTCAGACATACTGATAAAAATTAATTGTCCAAGCGACTCTGAAATTTCACTCATAAAAGATGGGGCAGTACTAATTGGAAGTTTTTTTCCTCATTTAAATAAAGATAAAATAAATAAACTTTTAAAAAAAAATATTAAAATATTTTCTTTGGAATTACTTCCAAGAATTACTAGGGCACAATCAATGGATATTTTGTCATCCCAAGCTAATTTAGCTGGATACAAAGCTGTTATAGATTCTGTTTATGAATTTAATAGAGCGGTACCTATGATGATGACCGCAGCAGGCACTATTACACCTGCTAAATTTTTTATTATAGGCGCAGGGGTTGCGGGATTGCAGGCTATAGCCACTGCAAAAAGGTTGGGAGGAGTAGTCTCTGCAACGGATGTAAGATCTGCTTCAAAAGAACAAGTTGAAAGTTTAGGTGGAAAATTCGTATTTGTTGAGAGTGCAAAAAATTTAGAAACTAGCGGCGGTTATGCAAAAGAATTAGATCAAGATGAAAAAAAGAAACAGGAAGAATTACTTAAAACTACAATTAAAACCCAAGATATTGTTATTTGCACAGCTCTAATACCTGGAAAAAAAGCACCAAGAATTGTGAGCGAAGAGATGGTTAAGTCGATGAAGAGTGGCTCTGTTATTTGCGATTTAGCTGTTGAGCAAGGGGGCAATTCTGCATTTTCAGAGCCTGGTAAAGTCAATGTTGTTAATGGAGTAAAAATTATTGGATATAAAAATTTCCCTGGAAGAATTTCAGAGAGTGCATCTACTTTATTTGCCAAAAATATTTTAAACTTTTTAGAAATTATTTATGACAAAGTTGGAAAAAAATTAAAGATAGATGAAAATGACGAAATTATTAAAGCAGTTTATATCAACAAGGAGATTAACTAATGGAAATTGATCCAATTATATTTAGATTAGCAATTTTTATACTATCTATTTTTGTAGGTTACTACGTAGTGTGGAGCGTAACACCAGCTTTGCATACTCCTCTAATGTCTGTAACCAATGCAATTTCATCAGTAATTATTGTCGGAGCTTTAGTTGCCGTAGGTCTCTCACCAATCACACAAGGATTCTTTGGAAAGTTTCCAGGTATTCTTGGGATTCTACTTGCTTCTATAAATATTTTCGGAGGTTTTTTAGTAACTCATAGAATGCTGAAAATGTACAAAAAAAATAAAAAGAAATGATCTCAGCTAATATTACTGCATCTCTATATTTGGTTACTGGCATATTATTCATTATGGCATTGCGAGGTCTTTCTTCACCGGAAACATCAAGAACAGGAAATTTTTTAGGAATTTTAGGAATGACACTTGCAATCATTGTCACTCTTTTATCCCTTGGTGATATTAATCAGATCAAAGAAAATATTATCTATATTTTGGTTCCAATAATTTTAGGTGGATTAATAGGCGGAGTCATTGCTTTTAGAGTTTCAATGACCGCAATGCCACAACTTGTTGCCGGATTTCATAGCTTAGTTGGTCTCTCAGCAGTTCTAGTGGGTATTGTTGCATTTTATAATCCTGCATCATTTGGAATTGGACAGGTGGGGAATATTAAAGTTTTGTCATTAGTTGAAATGTCGTTGGGCGTTGCAATTGGAGCTATAACTTTTTCAGGATCTTGTATTGCATTTTTAAAACTACAAGGTCTAATGTCTGGAAATCCAATAACATTCAAAGGACAACATTTAATAAATTTATTTATAGGGTTGTCGATAATTTTTTTAATATTTTTTTTCACTAAAATACAATCTGACAAATTATTTTGGGCAATTATTATAATTTCAATATTAATTGGTTTTTTAATTATTATTCCAATTGGTGGAGCAGATATGCCAGTGGTGGTGTCCATGTTAAATTCATATTCTGGCTGGGCAGCCGCTGGAATAGGTTTCACTTTAGAAAATATTGCTCTTATTATTACGGGAGCTTTAGTTGGTTCGTCAGGGGCAATTCTTTCTTACATTATGTGTAAAGGAATGAACCGTTCATTATTTAATGTCATCCTTGGTGGATTTGGGGGCGATACGTCATCTGCAACCGTTCAAAAAAATACTAAACCAGTTAAACAAGGAGGTGCAGATGATGCTGCATTTTTAATGAAGAATGCATCTTCAGTTATTATTGTTCCAGGTTACGGAATGGCAGTAGCGCAAGCACAGCATGCTCTTCGTGAAATGGCCGATAAGTTAAAAAAATTAGGTGTTAAGGTTACCTATGCAATTCACCCGGTAGCTGGAAGAATGCCAGGACATATGAATGTTTTATTAGCTGAAGCTAATGTTCCTTACGATGAAGTTTTTGAATTAGAAAATATTAATAATGATTTTTCAAATACAGATGTTGCATTTGTAATTGGTGCAAATGATGTGACTAATCCTGCGGCCAAAACCGACCCTAAGAGTGCAATTTATGGTATGCCAATTCTTGATGTTGAAAAATCAAAGTCCGTATTGTTTGTAAAACGAGGAATGGCAGCAGGCTATGCTGGAGTTGATAATGAATTATTTTATAGAGATAATACCCTTATGTTATTTGCCGATGCTAAAAAAATGGTCGAAGAAATTATTAAAAATTTAGATTAATAATTAATTTATTCACCAGTGTTAATAAGACCACCTCGTTTTCTAGCTCCCTCGAAAGATACTAAAAAAACGATAACAGCAATTATTGCATAAATTATATTTAAGATAATTGATTTTATAAAATAGTTACTATTAAAATTATTACTAAATAAGACTTCACGCATTCCCTCAAATACATAGGTTTGTGGAAATGATAATGAAAGCCATCTAATCCATTCTGGCAGTGTCTCAACCGGATAATAAACTGCACTTAATGGAGCTAAAGTAAAAATAGCTCCCCACGCTAAACTTTCCGCCGCAACACCAAAACGAATAATTGCTGCTATAATAAATATTCCAAGTATCCATCCCGTCATTAATAAACTTGTAAAGAAAAACATAAGACTAAGTCCCATTTGAAATAATGAAAAAGAATAAAGGGGGATAGCGAGAAGAGCAGCTGGAATCATTGCAATTGTTGTTCTTATAAAACTTATGGTCATTAAAGACAAAACTAACTCCAATGGTTTAAGTGGGCTGACAAATAATTGCCCTAAATTTCTTGACCAAATTTCTTCCAAAAACGAAATAGAAAAACCTAACTGACTTCTAAATAAAATATCCCACAACAAAACACCTGCAATTAAAACTCCACCAATTTGAATAATCGTATCATTAGAGTTTGTTAAATGTTTTGAAATTAAGCCCCATAAAATCATTTGAAATGTAGGCCAATACATCAGTTCTAAAATTCTTGGGAAAGATGTTTTGATTAGATAAAAGTATCTTACTACTAGTGCAAAAATTCTAAATACTGATCTCATAAGTTATTTTTTACCCCGTGCAATTTTTAAAAAGACATCCTCTAATTTTTTTTTCCCATATTTTTTTAATAAACTGTTAGGAGTCCCCTGATCTGTAATTCTTCCATCTTTCATCATAATTACAGAGCTACAAAGTCTAGTAACTTCTTCCATGTTGTGACTTGCTAATATAATTGCTGTATTATGTGTTTTACAAAATTTTTCAAAAAAGGTTCTAACTCGATCAGCCGTATCCGGATCAAGTGAAGCTGTGGGCTCATCAAGAAATAGTATCTCAGGCTCATTAATTACTGCTTTACCTAAGGATACTCTTGTTTTTTGACCCGAAGATAATTCCCCAACTTTAATATCAAGCAAACCCGTAAAATCTAATTCTTTAGCTACGTTTTTAATTTTTTGATTTATATTTTTAATTCCATATAGCATTCCATATACATATAGATTTTGTCTAACAGTTAATTTTTTTGGTAAATCTACGTAAGGAGATGAGAAGTTAATTTTACTTAAAATCTTATATCTATCTTTTGAAATATCCGTTGATAATATTTTAATACTTCCTGATGTTGGTGTTAGCAAGCCTAACAACATTGTTATAGTAGTCGTTTTGCCGGCGCCATTTGCTCCCAAAATACCTTTTATCTCTCCTCGCTTTAGATCAAAGGAAACATTTTTAACCGCGTGATGATTTCTAAATTTCTTTGATAAGTTCCTAACTTCAATTATATTTTCACTCATAGTATGCAGCTCTTCTTAATCTCTCATTAATTGCTTTGCCCAAATCTTTATTAGGAATTTTATTAACACTTATGGATTTAAATTTTTTATTTTTAATAATCCTTAAAGTATTAAAGAAATTTTTAGCAGCTTCTTTTAAATTTCCTCCAGTACTTAAGTTAAAAGTATTACGATTACTATAATTTTTATTACCAAATGTAATTAAAGCTCCATCTTTAGTGGCTCTCTCCCTATTCATATAAATAGGCATTCCTGGAGAATAATGAAGACCGATTTGACCTGGAGATTTAATAATTTTATTTTGGTTCTCAGATAATTTTATTTTTAAAAATTTACCAATAATTTCAGAAGAAAGTCCTCCTTCCCTTAATATTTTTGGTTTAGTCGTCAAATCAATGACTGTTGATTCAATTCCAATTTTACAAGCGCCACCATCAATAATCATTCTAATACTGCTACCAAATTCTTCAGCAACATGTTTTGCCGTTGTTGGACTTAAAGATTTTGATCTATTAGCGCTCGGTGCCGCAAGGGGGCAATTTAGAATATTTAATAATTTAATTGTATTTTTTTCACTTGGAATTCTTACCGCAAGCGTAGCAAGACCTTTGTTTGCAATCTTTGATATTCTAGAACCACTTCTTTTTTTTAAAACATAAGTTAAAGGACCAGGTGAAAATTTTTTTACAAGTTTTAGAAAGTTTTTGTTAATAAACGCCTCTTTCTTTATCTGTTCAGCATTTTTAAAGTGAATGATTAAAGGATTATTACTTGGGCGTTTTTTTAAAGAAAAAATCTTTTTTACAGCCTTAGTATTATAAGCATTTGCAGCAAGCCCATATACAGTCTCAGTTGGGATCGCAACTACATCTCCTTTTTCTATAGCAACCTTGGCTTTGCTTAAATTATTGTTTGTGGGTTTATAAATATTTGAATAGATATTTTTCATTAATTATTTAATATAAAAGAGTAATTTTTAAAAATAATACTTATATGAAAAAATCTAATATTTCTCCAGATATTACAAAGCTTTCTTTTGAAGAAGCATTAGACCAGTTAGAAAATATTGTTAGCAAACTAGAAGATGGTTCTATTAATTTAGAAGAGTCGATCGAAGAGTATACACGCGGCGTTCATCTTAAAAATCATTGCGAAACTAAATTAAAAGAAGCTACTTTAAAAGTAGAGCAAATCACAATTGATAAAGACGGTAAATTTTCAACAAAAGAATTTAATAAAAATTCTTAAAGATGAAAGATACCGAGAGAAGAATAATTAAAGTTGCTAAAGACGTTGACGTTTTTTTAAAAAATTTTCTAAAGCAAAATCAGCAAAAAAATAAACTTTTTGATGCCATGAAATATGGCTTATTTTCAGGAGGCAAAAAATTTAGATCTTATTTAATTATTTCTTCAGGAAAATTATTTAACTTAGATTATAAAAAATTAATTACTATTAGTTCTGCAGTTGAATGCATCCATTCTTATTCACTCATTCATGACGATTTGCCAAGTATGGATGATGATGATTTTAGAAGAGGAAAGAAAAGTACACACAAAGTTTTTGGAGAATCTACAGCAATACTTGCGGGTAATTCTTTATTAACTTTAGCTTTTGAAATTTTAACTTCAAATAAAATGATCGCAAATCCAAAAGCAAAATCCGATTTGGTTTATACATTAGCATCATCATCTGGTTATACTGGAATTGCAGGAGGACAATTCTTAGATCTAAAATTTGAAAAATTAAAAGTCAGCAAAGATTCAATAGTTGATATGCAAAATAAAAAGACAGGAGAATTGATTAGTTTTTGTTTAGAGAGTGTTGCTATTTTGGCAGGCAAAGAAACAGAGAGAAAATTTTTAAATAAAATAGGTCTTGATATTGGTTTGTTGTTTCAAATTACTGATGATCTTTTAGATGTATTTGGAGATAGTAAAAAAGTTGGCAAACCTACAAGAGGGGATAAGAAAAAAGGCAAAGCTACAATTATTAAAAATCTTGGAGTGAATAAAGCCATTGAATTTTCTTATCAATTGGCAGATGGTATTACTGAAAAATTAAAAAAAAGATATGGAACAAGAGCGGATAGCTTGGTAGATTCTGTAAACTTTTTATTAAGAAGAGACCACTAATGCCAAATACACCATTACTTGATAAGATTAAGAATCCTCAAGATTTAAAAAAATTACAAGTATCAGAATTAAAAACTTTAGCTAAGGAACTTAGAGAAGAACTAGTAGATGCTGTTTCAGTTACCGGAGGTCATCTTGGTGCTGGACTTGGTGTTGTAGAATTAACTATTGCAATTCATTATCTTTTTGACACTCCAAAGGACAGATTAGTTTGGGATGTAGGTCATCAAGCTTATCCTCATAAAATTTTAACAGAACGAAGAGATAGAATTAGAACATTAAGAAAAGGTGGAGGGCTATCAGGATTTACGAAAAGATCAGAAAGTATTTATGATCCATTCGGAGCGGCGCACAGCTCTACTTCAATATCAGCATCATTAGGAATGGCAGTTGCAAGAGATCTAGATGATAGAAATAATAATGTAATTGCTGTTATTGGTGATGGAGCGATGAGTGCAGGGATGGCTTATGAAGCCATGAATAATGCAGGCTCTATGAAATCAAGATTAATTGTCATCCTAAATGACAACGATATGTCCATTGCTCCGCCCGTTGGTGCGATGAGATCGTATCTTGCAAAATTATTATCAGGAAAAATTTATATAGGGTTTAGAGGATTTTTAAAAAAAGTTGCTTCATTATTTCCAAGATCAATCAAAACCAGAGCTGCAAGATTTGAAGAATACTTTAGAGGCCTTGCTGTTGGTGGAACTTTATTTGATGAATTAGGTTTTTACTACGTAGGCACTATTGATGGGCATGATTTTGATCAGCTAATTCCAGTATTAAAAAATGTCAGAGACTCAAGTCATAAAGGACCTTTTTTAGTTCATGCCATTACACAAAAAGGAAAAGGTTATACACCTGCTGAAAATTCAGATGATAAATATCATGGTGTTACTAAATTTGATGTTGTTACAGGGGCACAAGTAAAATCAACAGTTAACACTCCAGCATTTACAAAAGTTTATGGTGAGACACTTGCTAAACATGGAGAGCTAGATAGTAAAATTGTTGCAATCACAGGAGCAATGCCATCAGGAACAGGCGTTGATATATTTGCAAAAAAATTCCCAAAACGTACATTTGATGTTGGAATTGCAGAACAGCATGCAGTGACATTTGCAGCTGGACTTGCAACAGAAGGGTATAAACCTTTTGCAACAATTTATTCAACATTCTTACAAAGAGCTTACGATCAAGTAGTGCACGATGTTGCAATTCAAAATCTTCCAGTTCGATTTGCAATTGATCGAGCAGGACTAGTTGGTGCAGATGGACCAACTCATGCAGGTTCATTTGATATTACTTATCTTGCAACACTTCCAAATTTTGTAGTTATGGCACCAAGCGATGAAGCAGAACTTGTTCGAATGATTAATACTGCAGTGACTATTAACGACAGACCTTCTGCATTTAGATATCCAAGAGGAAATGGTTATGGTGTTGAGCTTCCAAGTATTAAAGAGACAATCGAAATTGGAAAAGCAAGAATTATTCAAGAAGGAAAACAAGTTTGTCTATTAAGCTTAGGTACAAGATTAGAAGAGTGCAAAATTGCAGCTAATGAATTAAAGAATAAAGGAATTTCAACTACAATTATCGATGCAAGATTTGCAAAACCGTTAGACGAAAAGTTAATTTTAAAATCTGCAGAAAATCATGAAGTACTAATCACTATTGAAGAAGGTTCTATTGGTGGATTTGGTTCGCACGTTGCAAATTTATTAGCTGAAAATGGAATCTTTGATAAAGGTCTTAAATTTAGATCAATGATACTTCCGGATGTATTTATTGATCAAGATACACCAGAGAAAATGTACGACGTTGCAGGCTTAAACGCTAAGCAGATCGCTCAAAAAGTTTTAGAAGTATTCTTTAGTAAAGACGGAATAAGAGTTATTAAGTAAATTTTAATAAATATCCACATACACCCTTAAAAGTAGAAAATTTGATTCAAAATGGAATCAAAAGGGAATCAAAACGAGAACATCGGAACGTTGAATTACGAGATATCCACAGCAAATTTCTTTAGAGTCTCCATAGGTATGATTTCTAAAGTCTTCATATGGGTTCTGCGAATATAGATCTTACATCCATGACCAGCATCAATTGCGCGTTTTACCCAACTAGCGCAAACACACCAATTGTCTCCATCTTTTAATCCTTCAAATCCAAACTCAGGATGAGGTGTTATTAAATCATTACCATTTTCTTTACACCAATTTAAAAAATCATTCGTTACTTTTGCACAAACACAGTGAACACCCACATCCGTTTTATCTGTGTTGCACGAACCATCACGAAACCAACCAGTCACTGGATTCATTGAACAAGGCTCAATATCTTCACCAAGGACATTTTTTTGTTTTGGAATTTTATTCATGTTTAAACACATTTGCTATTTTTGGATCAATCTCAGCATTAAATGAGAATGATCTTCGCTCTTCACCAGATTGAAAAGGATAAGCTGTGTGCATTAAATAATTTGGAAATAAAATCATATCAGCTACTTTTGGTTGATGATTGTAAATACTTTTATTTAAAAAAGCTCTTGAGCCATGAATAAAATCAATTGTACCATGGGTTTTAAGATTATGTTTATGAGATCTTGTATCTTCATTTAAGGATTTTGGAATTTTTAAATAACCAACACCTGAAATATGTCCGTCATGATAATGAATGGGGTTATATTCATTTTCAAATTGTCGAACTACCCAGACGTTATTAATTTTAAATTTAGTAATTTTTTTATTAATAGATTTTTCGATATAGCTTTTGGTAACTTTGAATAAAAAACTTTTTAAATATTTATTAATAAAATTTTTAGGAAGTTGCAGTTCTTGACTAACTTGACCAACCAATTCTTTACTATAATCAAATTTTTTTGAAAGATTTTGACTATCTACAATTTTATCAATCTCTTTATTCATTTTATTGATGAGATTTTTTGGAATTTTTAATCTTGCAATTCTTGGACCGAACGGAGCCAAGACATTTACATTATTTGTCATTATAGTTTTGTAGGATTAGGTTGTCCTTTATAGACAATATTTGGATCAAATTTTTTTCTTTTTTCTTTAAATTTTAATTTAATATTCTTTTTCGTTTTAGTAGGTACCGATCTATAAAAACAAGATCTATAACCGACGTGACAGCTTGCACCTTGGCCAATGTCTACAGTAATCCAAACCGCATCTTGATCATCATCAATTCTAATATCTTTTACTTTTTGAACAAAGCCACTCGTCGCACCTTTGTGCCATAAAGCTTTTCTTGATCTACTCCAATAAAAAGCCTCACCAGTTTCAATTGTTTTTTGTAATGCTAGTTTGTTCATAAATCCGTGCATAAGAACTTCTTTAGTTTTATAATCAGTAGTGATGACTGGAATTAAGCCATCCTTGTTGAATTTAGGGCTTAAATACTTGCCTTCTTCTACTTGTTTAATTGAGGTTCTTTTTTTAAACATTTATGAAAATTAATTTGTTCTAAGCTTTTAGTATATTATAACTTAACAAAAAATATAATCACTTTTAATGAACGTTACTGATTTAATAAAAAAGAAGTTAGAAAAAGCTGTCACTAGAGAGCAGGCAGAAGAGGCTATCAAAGTTTTACTTGCTTGGGCAGGCGACAATCCTAAAAGAGAAGGTTTGCTTGATACACCAAAACGAGTAGTTAAGGCTTTTGAAGAATATTTTTCTGGTTATTTAATTGACCCATACAAAGATTTAGAAAAAACTTTTGGTGATGTTGATGGTTACGATGACATGGTTATTCAGAAAAATATTTCAATTTATAGCCACTGCGAACATCATATGGCACCCATTATTGGTATTGCACATGTAGCGTATATTCCTCATGAAAAAGTTGTGGGCCTTAGTAAACTTGCAAGAGTAGTTGAAGCTTATTCCAGAAGATTACAAACTCAAGAAAGATTAACAATGGAAATTGCAAATACAATATTTAAAGGTTTAAAAGCACAAGGAGCGGCCGTAAGTATCAATGCTGTGCATCATTGTATGACATCTCGAGGAATTAAAAAACATGAAGCGACTACTGTTACAAATTATTTTACTGGCATGTTTAAAGAAAGTCATAATCTTCAAAATCGTTTCTTACAGTATATCGGTCAGAAATAAATGTTAGATCAAGTTGTTGTTGATGCAGATATAGAATCCATATCATGCAATGGTGGCGATGCTGATATTGGTCATCCAACTGTTTATTATAATTTTGGAGAAAAATCTGAGGTCGTTTGTAGTTATTGTGGAAAAAAATTTTTAAAGAAAAAAAATAATCATGAGTAATTTTAAATCAATTGTTCTAAATAAAACTGGTGATCAATTTACAAGAGAAGTTAAAAATATAGACAAAAGCTTTTTAATTCATGGTGATGTTTTAGTTAAAGTTGATTATTCAGACTTTAATTATAAAGACGGAATGATTTTAAAGAATGGCGGAAGTTTAGTTAAAGATTACCCACATATTCCAGGAATAGATTTTGCAGGCACAGTTGAAGAAAGCAAAAGTGAAAAATTTAAATCAGGCGATAAGGTTATTTTAACTGGTTGGAGAGTAGGTGAGATTTATTATGGTGGTTATTCTCAGTATGCAAAAGTAGATGCAAATTTTTTAGTAAAAGCTCCAAAAGATATTTCAACTAAACATGCTATGGCAATTGGTACCGCAGGTTTTACTGCTCTGTTATGTTCTTTTGCAGTTCAAGCAAGAGAGACAATATTATTAGGTGAAAAAGTAAATGATGTGCTTGTAACAGGTGCAACAGGTGGAGTGGGTAGTGTGGCTGTGATGATTTTGTCAAAGATGGGTTATAAAGTTCATGCTCTTACAGGAAAGAAAGATAAGACAGACTTTTTAAAGAAATTAGGAGCAAGTGTTGTCCTTGATAGATCAGAACTTGAAGGTGAAACAAGACCTTTAGATAAAGGACTTTGGGATTGTGTTGTAGATACTGTAGGAGGCAAAGTTTTAGCTAAAGCTTTAACGCATACTAAGCCTAATGGAATTGTTGCTGCATGCGGACTTACTAATAGTTTTAAATTAGAAACAACTGTTATGCCTTTCATCATTCGTGGTGTTAAACTGTGGGGAATTAATTCTGTAGATACACCAATGAAAAGAAGAGAATTTGTTTGGTCGCAAGCTGCAAGCTTAATTGATATGAAAAAATTAGATGAGATTACAGAGGTGTGGAGTATGGAAAAACTTATAAGCTCTTATGATAAAATATTAAAAGGAGAAGTAGCGGGTCGAGTAGTTATCGACGTTAATCAATAATTATGGATTGGGATAAACTTAAAATATTTCATGCAGTTGCTCAAGCTGGTAGTTTTACTGAAGCATCAGGCACTTTAAATTTAAGCCAATCTGCAATTAGCCGTCAAATTCAATCCTTAGAACTAACATTAAAAACATCTTTATTTGAAAGACATGCAAGAGGTCTTTCCCTTACAGAAGATGGGGAGATACTTTTTAAAACAGCCAATGAAGTTATTATTCATTTAAAAGCAGTTGAGACTTCTTTGATGGAAAAAAAAGATAAACCGTCTGGAAAATTAATTGTCACAACTGTTGTTGGTTTTGGAAGTATTTGGTTAACACCTAGAATTAAAGAATTCATGGATAAATATCCTGAAATGGAAGTTGAAGTGATTGTAACAGATAAAGAGTTAGATTTAAGCACACGTGAAGCTGATGTTGCTATTTGGATGAGACAACCAACGCAGCTAAGTTATATTCAGAAAAAATTAATTGATATTAATTATCATATATATGGTTCACCTAAATATTTAGAAGAAAACGGATATCCAAATACCGTTAAAGATTTAGATAAACATAAGTTTATTGTTTATGGAAAAGGAACTCCTTCACCATTATCACAAACAGATTGGATTTTAAAAGTTGGTAAAAAAGATTCTTCTAAAAGAAAATCAGTAATGAGAGTGAATAATATTTATTCATTATTACTTGCTGTTGAAAGCGGAGTAGGTCTTGCAGCTTTACCTTATTATATGGTTCAAGAAAAAAGTACTCTTGTTAAAGTTTTGCCAAATATAGAAGGACCAAAATATGAAGCGCATTTTGTCTATCCACAATCTTTAAAAAATGTTGCACGTATTAAAAGTTTTAGAGACTTTATTTTTGACAAAGTAAACGAGTGGCGTTTTTAATTTTTTAATTCTTAACTAATTAAATGCTAACTTTTTTTATTGGAATTTTATCGGGATTTTGTCTTGCCTTACCCGTTGGCGCTATCGCATTAATGTGCATTAATAAAACTTTGCAATATGGAATTAAATCTGGACTCGCGGTTGGTCTTGGAGCTTCGTTTGCAGATGCTTTCTATGCATTCATTGCCATTTACAGTTTGAGCACAATCTCAAATATTTTCTTACAAAACGGAGATATACTTAGAATTATAGGTGGATTATGCTTAATTTTTATTTCAATTAGAATGTTATTTAGCGGCCCGGTAACTATTGAAGATAAGAAAGTTAATTATAATGAATGGCCAAAAGATATTATTTCAGGATTTGTTATTACTATAAGCAACCCATTAACTTATATTGGATTTATAGCGTTACTATCTTATATGCATTTAACATTTAAAAACTTTAATTCAGATTTAATTTTAAATTTTTCTTTAGGGGCATTTGTGGGTTCAATGGCGTGGTGGTTAATATTAGTAGAATTTGCAAGATTTTTAAAAAATAAAGTCAATTCTACTTTTATAAGACGCTCTAATATTATTTCGGGATTAATTATTTTAGGTTTTGGAGCAATTGTTATTTTATCATCGATAAGTTAAATTTAAATTATGTCTATAATTAATATTATCATTCCATTTATAATTTTAATCTCTGTTGTAGTTTTTGTGCATGAGTATGGCCATTATTATTATGCAAAAAAATATGGAGTCAAAGTTACTGATTTTTCAATCGGTTTTGGAAAAGAGTTATTTGGCTGGACGGATAAAGATGGAACACGTTGGAAAGTTTGTCTTATTCCTTTAGGCGGTTATGTAAAATTTTTTGGAGATATGAATCCTGCAAGCCAACCTGAAAAGCTTTCTACTTTTTCTGAAAAAGAAAAATCACATTTACTTGCTACGAAAAAATTATATCAACGAGCAATTATTGTATCGGCCGGACCGATTGCCAATTTTGTCTTAGCTTTAGTTATCTTTTCTTGTGTGTACATGTTCTTTGGAAAAGATTTTTCAGTTCCAGTTATTCAAGATGTTAAAATAGATAGCCCTGCTTATAAAGCTGGAATAAAAAAAGGTGATCAAATAATTAGAATTAATGATCAAACAATTACTAGTATGATGGAAGTGTCGCAGTTTATTAGTTTATCTGACACAAATTTAATTAAAATATCAGTCCTTAGAGACAAGAAAGAATATGATTTTCAAGTTCAATCAATCATTCAAGATACAAAAGATAATTTAGGTAACAATATAAGTCGTAAGATGATTGGAATTCAAATTATTCCACTTAATAATGAAATCAATAGGCAGAAGTTAGGACCTGCAAAAGCAATTTATTATTCTTTAAAAGAAATTTGGTTCACTATTTCATCAACCATGAGCTATGTCGGTAAAATGATTATTGGAACTGAAAAAGCTGATCAGTTAGGAGGACCCATAAAGATTGCACAAATCTCAGGACAAGTTGCCGAACTTGGAGTTATTCCGTTTCTTTCTATTATGGCTTACATCTCAATTAGTTTAGGACTGATTAATTTGTTCCCAATTCCATTATTAGATGGTGGTCATTTGTTATTTTATTTTTATGAGTTTGTTAGAGGCAAACCTTTGAGTGAAAAAGTGCAAACTTACTTCTTTAAATTTGGTTTGTTTGTGCTTTTTTCTTTAATGTTTTTTTCGACCTTTAATGACCTTAAAAGCTTAGGTCTTTTCTAAAAAGTCATATAAAACAGCACTTTATTAAAAAAGCCTTATAAATCATATCAACATGTAGTGTTCAAAAATTAAGCAAATACTACATTTATGTTGATTTCCTATGTTTTTTAAACATTATTAAAATATCAACGAATCAAAAGGGTTATAAATGAACAAAAAACAATTAGTCGCTAAAATAGCTACTGCTTGCAACATGGGCAAAAGTGATGCCGAAAAAACCTTTGATAAAATACAAGATATCATTCTTAGTGAGTTGAAGAATGATGAAACTGTAAAAATCGCAGGTTTTGGTACGTATAAAGTTGCAAAAAGAAAAGCTAGAACTGGAAGAAATCCAAGAACTGGTGAAAGTATCCAAATCGGAGCTTCTCAAAAAGTTAAGTTTTTGCCAGCAAAAGCTTTAAAAGAGATGTTTAATAAGTAATTTCGTTTTTAATAACTCAGCCTTTACTGGCTGAGTTATTAATCTTTAAGTTCTCAAGTAATTTTCAAAATATTTTAAGATTAAAAGTTAGATAAAATTACTAACATTCATTTCGTTTTTTAATTTTTTCAACCTTAACTTGTTTGTATATAAATTTAATTAATCTATAATTTAACTAAACAATTTGGAGAAAAACATGTTTTCTAAAGAGCTAAATACAAAATTAGATGAATTCCATCTTCTAAAACATCCATTCTATCAAGCATGGAATGAAGGCAAATTAAGTAGAGAAATTATAAAAGATTACGCTGAACAATATTATCATCACGTAAAAGCATTCCCTCGTTACATTAGCGCAACTCACTCAATTTGTGAGGATATTGAGCAAAGAAAAATTCTACTAGAGAATTTAAATGATGAGGAAGATAAACATAATGATCACCCTAAACTATGGAAGCAATTTGCTGTGGCTTTAGGAGCTGACAAAAATGAAATCGAGAAAGTAAAATTAGAAAAATATACTTCAGAGATGATCGATAATTTCTTCAAACAAGGAAGATCGACTTATGCTGAAGGCCTTGCTTCTTTGTACACTTATGAAAGACAAATCCCAGAAATCGCAGATGTTAAGATTGAAGGTCTTAAAAAGTTTTACGGTGTAGATTCAGAATCTGGACTTGCATTTTTTGAAACTCATAAAAAAGCTGATGTGTATCACAGACAAGAGTGTGAGGTTTTGTTAGATAATCTTTCTAAAGATGATCAAGCTAAAGCAGAAACAGCAGCTCTTAAAACTGCAAAACATTTGTGGAATTTTCTTTCAGGCATAGCTCAAAAACATAATCTAAGCTTTCAAGCAGCAGCCTAAATAAGTTTTTTTAAATATCCTGTGGCAAATTAAACCACAGGATATTTATCTTTTTAATTTAAGATATTAATTATGATAATTAAAAGACCCTCTGTTAAACCAGATAGTGCTTTTTTTTCATCTGGTCCTTGCGCAAAAAGACCTGGCTGGTCTATTTCTAATCTTCCAACTTTTACTTTAGGAAGATCACATCGATCTAAGATTGCTAAAGATAAATTAAAAGAATTAATAACTTTATCAAAATCATTATTAAAACTCCCAAACGATTATAAAGTTGGAATTGTTGCAGGTTCAGACACAGGCGCAATTGAAATGGCAATGTGGAGTTTGCTTGGTGCTACAGGCGTTGATATTTTAGGTTGGGAAAATTTTGGTAATGACTGGGTTAAAGATGCTGTTAGCCAATTAAAAATTAAAAATTTAAATGTTCTTAAAGCTGATTATGGAAAGCTTCCTGATTTAACAAAAGTAGATTTTAATAACGACGTCGTGTTTACCTGGAATGGAACTAGTTCTGGAGTATGCCTTCCAGATGCCAATTGGATAAAAGATGATCGAAAAGGCCTTACAATATGCGATGCAACATCATCAGTTTTTGCAATGCCAATGGATTGGAAAAAATTAGATGTTATCACATGGTCGTGGCAGAAAGTTTTAGGTGGAGAAGGTGGGCATGGAATGATTGCTTTATCACCTAAAGCTTTAGAAAGATTAAGAACATATCAACCAAGCTGGCCAATTCCTAAAATATTTAGATTAGCAGAAGATAAAAAAGTATTAGAGGGTGTTTTTGAAGGGGAAACTATTAATACCCCATCTATGCTTTGTGTTGAAGATTGCGTTGATGCATTGTTATGGATCCAATCTATTGGCGGATCAGAAGGCGCTATCAAAAGATCAAAAAAAAATTTAGAGGAAGTTAAGTTCTTTGTAAAAGAAAATAAAGATTGGATTGATTTTTTAGCGGAGAAAGAAAATACAATTTCATCAACTAGTATTTGTTTAAAAATTACTGATCCGAATTTTAAAAAATTAAGCAAAGAAGATCAGACAACTAAATTAAAGACTATTAATCAAATATTAGAAAAAGAAAATATTGCTTATGATATAAATTCTTATAGAACTGCACCAGCAGGCTTTAGAATCTGGGGCGGTGCTACAGTTGAATCGACTGATATTGAAAAATTACTTCCTTGGATTAAGTGGGCTTATTTGACAAATTTAAATGTATAAAGTTTTAATAGCTGACAAGCTTAGTAATGAAGCGCTAGCCATTTTTAAAGAAAATGGAATTGAAGCTATTACTAAAACTGATCTTGATGCAAAATCATTAATAAAAGAATTACAAGATTGTGATGGTCTAGTTGTCAGATCTGCAACTAAAGCAACTAAAGAAGTAATAGAGTCTTGTAAGAAACTTAAAGTTATTGGTAGAGCCGGAATTGGAGTTGATAACGTAGATCTTGATGCCGCCACAAGTAATGGCAAAGTTGTAATGAATACTCCATTTGGAAATTCAATTACAACAGCAGAGCATGCAATTACATTAATACTTTCAACAGCAAGACAAATTCCTTATGCAGACAAAACTACTCATGAAGGTAAATGGGAAAAAGCTACTATTAAAGGAGTAGAAGTTACCGGAAAGACTTTAGGAATAATTGGATGCGGAAATATCGGAACAATTGTTGCTCAACGTGCATTAGGTCTTCAGTTTAAAGTAATTGTATTTGATCCATTCCTACAAGACAAAAGAGCATTAGAGCTTGGAGTTGAAAAAGTAATTTTGGATGATTTATTTAAAAGGTCAGACTTTATTACTCTGCACACACCTCTTAATGAAAAAACAAAAAATATAGTTAGCAAAGAAGCATTTAAAAAAATGAAAAAAGGTGTCCGTGTCGTTAACTGCGCACGAGGAGGGCTTATTGATGAAGCTGCTTTAAAAGAAAATTTAGAAAGTGGACATGTTGCAAGTGCAGCTTTAGATGTTTTTGTTGAAGAGCCCCCAAAAGGAAGTTCTCTATTAGGAACTAAAAACTTAATTCTTACGCCGCATTTAGGAGCATCAACTACAGAAGCTCAAGAAAAAGTAGCAGTACAGATTGCTGAGCAAATATCTGATTATTTAAAAACAGGAGCTATTACTAATGCTGTAAATACTTTTTCTTTAACTGCAAAAGAACATCAATCAGTTAAACCATTTTTAAAATTATCAAGTTTACTAGGTGGTTTTGCTGGTCAATTAACTGAGAACGCAATTAAATCTATTCAAATTGAATTTGAAGGAGCGGCTGCAAATGTAAATATTGTTCCGCTTACACAAACAATTATTTATAGTTTATTAAAACCAACAACAGACAGTATTAATGTTATTAATTCTGTTTTAGTTGCAAAAAGTAAATCAATTTCAATTTCAGAAGTTAAACATCAAAAAGAAAACGACTATCAGTCTTTAATTAAATTAACGGTTGTTACAGATAAACAAACGCGCTCAGTATCTGGAACCATTTTTGGTGGCAAAGCCAGAATAGTTGAAATTAAAGGAATTAAAATTGAAGCAGATTTATCTGAGCATAACTTATACGTATCAAATCAAGATAAGCCTGGTTTTATAAAAGATTTATCAAAAATTTTAGCTGATAATAAAATTAATATAGCAACTTTTCACTTAGGTAGACTAAGCAGCGGGGGTGAGGCGATTGCTATTATTTCAACAGACAATAAGATTGAGAATTCTGTTCTTGAAAGTATCAAGAAAATTCCTTTAGTGATCCAAGCTAAATATATTCAATTCAAAGATAAAGAGAATGAGTAGTTCTTCTGAGCTAGTTTGCACTTTTGTAACAAAAAAGAAATTAGACTATAAAAAACTTATAAATTTTTTCTCAAAAATTCAAAATACAAACGATTATAAAATACTCTCAAATAGAGCACTGGACCTTTATTGCGGGGATATAAGTAGTAAAAATAAAAATAGACTTAGAAAATTTTGTTATAAAAATAAAATTGATGTTTGTATTCAAAAAGCAAAATGGAGAAAAAAGAAAATATTTTTAGCGGATATGGACGCAACTATGATTAAGGATGAAACTTTAGATAATCTTGTAAAGTTAGCAGGAATAAAAGTGGATATTGATAAATTAAGTAAGCTTGCAATGGATGGAAAAATTAGTCTTAGAGATACGTTAAAATTTAGAGTTAGTTATTTAAAAAGCAAAAGTACAAATCTTATAAAACGAGTTATAAAAAAAATCAGATTTAACGAAGGTTCAAAAGTTTTAGTAAAAACTTTAAATAAGAATGGTTATCACACAAGTTTAGTGACGGGAGGCTTTCAGCCAATCTCAACTCATGTTGGAAAAGTTTTAGGTTTTAAAAAGGTAATCAGTAATAAATTTGTTATAAAAAATAACAAATTTACAGGAGAATATATCCCAATTACTGGAAAACAGAATTCAAAACTAGTTTATTTAAATGAGATCTGTAAGAAAAAAAAATTAGATAAACTAAAACATGCACTTGCTGTTGGTGATGGAGCAAATGACCTTGGAATGTTACAGAATTCAGGACTTGGAATAGGTTATTATTCTCATGCAATAGTAAAAAAATCTATCGAAAATCAAATTCAATTTACTGACCTTAAAACTATTTTATTTTATTTAGGATTTACTGAGAAAGAATTTTCTAAATAGCCTCTTTAAGACAGCTTAATACTTCTTTTGCATGATCTTTAACTTTAACATTATTCCAGATTTTTATTATTTTGCCTTTTGGATTAATTAAAACTGTTGTTCTTTTTATACCCATAAATTTTTTACCATACATACTTTTTTCACCCCAAGCTCCATATTTTTTAAGCGCTATAATTTTCTCATCTGACAATAATTGAAATGGAATTTTGAATTTACTTATAAATTTTTTGTGACTATCAACACTATCTTTCGAAATTCCAAATATATCACAGTTTAATTTTTTAAATTCTTTATATAATTTTGAAAAATCTTTAGCTTCATTAGTGCAGCCAGGAGTATTATCGCGTGGATAAAAATAAATAACTAAATATTGCTTAAGACTTTTATTAATTTCAAAAGTTTTATTATTACTAGAAGGTAACTTAAAATTAGATGCTTTAGAATTTTCTTTAATCATTTACTTCATTTTCATCCCATAATCTTTTCCAGTCCATAAGTGGAGAAATACCATAAATAGAATTTATATTTGCACAATGCATTGCAAGTGAGGGAATAGGAGATAAACAATATTGTTTTGAATATATATCATGCAATGGTTTTTCAAACGGAGTGTGATTAATTTTTGACATTGAAACGAAAGTATCCCAGTGTTTGAGTAATAATTTTTTGCTTGTTAAAAAGGTAACCAATGTTTCCTCTACGACTCTCCAGTGTCTTTTGTTTCCTAAAATAATTTGCGTTGGCTCAAATTTGTTATACAAATAAGGAAAGTCAGAAGGGCAAAGTATAAGTTCATCTTTTATTAAACTTGCAAATTTTTCATAGGTAAAAAGCATTTCACTAATACAATCTTTTTCATGAATATAATCATCTTCAACAAAATATAATAAATCGTAGTTTCCATTTTTTCCAATCTCAAGAGATTTATAAACATTCGTCATCATAGACTTTTGATTTTCAGAAGTATTTTGATCAACAAAATTTTTTAATTCATTAGTTTCTAATTTTACGTATTCAAAATTGATATTATTACTTTTGATCATATTGTTAATTTTTTCTATATAAGTTTCATCTGAATCAACATCAATCGCAGTAATTTTTATATCAAGATACTTAAAGTTATTTTTTACAATTTGTATGCATTTCAATATCGAATTTAAAGACCTTAATGTGTATTCGTATTTTTCTTTTCCAAAAATTCTTTCTTTATTTTGATTTAGTATTTTAACTTTAGTACAAAATCTGAAGATGATATTTAGTGAATTAATCTGTCTTGTTATTTTTATCTCACCCATAGGTAATGTTATAGATTTTCTCCCCGCTCCACTTAGATTTTCGTCTAGTCTTTTTTTAAGAGTTGGAACTGTAAAATCTGATTGATCGATAATTTCGAAATTTAAAAGTCTACAAATTTTTATAAAAATTTTTTTTAAGAAATTTTTTTTATTACTTTTTTGTATTTTCATATAAGATAATATTACTTTAATTATTTATATATTAAGTTCTATGAAAATTACTTCAGCAAAAGATCTTGTTGATAAAGTTCTTAAAGATATAGAAACTTTAACTCCTGAAGAGACGAAATCTAGAATTGAAAAAGGAAATGCAATTTTAATAGATATTCGAGATATTAGAGAGTTATGGCGAGATGGGACTATTGAAAACTGCAAGCACATTCCAAGAGGTATGCTTGAGTTTTGGGTTGATCCAGAAAGTCCCTACTCTAAAAACGATATTCCAATGGATAAAAATTTAATTTTATTTTGTGCTCAAGGAATGAGATCAGCGCTTGCAACGAGATCGTTAAAAGAAATGGGCTTTCCCAAAGTGTCTCATGTTAGAGGTGGATTTGGAGCTTTAAAAGATAAAGGTTTTAAAGTTGTGGAAGTGAAAAAGAAGTAATTACTTATTAGCCTCGCTAAATACAAATTCTAATCGGTCCTGACCCCAGAATAATTTTCCATTTACAATAAAGCTTGGTACGCCAAAAATTCCTTTAGTAAAAGAGTCATTTGTTCTTTTTATAAGATCATTTTTTATTACGGGATCATTATATTTTAATGAAAATAAATCAGTATTTACATCTTGGTTCTTTATAAATTTTAAGAATACTGCTTCATCATTCATATTTATT
>ENA-ORFA01000171-ORFA01000171.1-marine-metagenome-genome-assembly--contig:-NODE-171-length-28705-cov-9.968353_pt1 | contig 28705 bp, 28 predicted proteins | sample MGYA00248621_ERZ508587 | MGnify/ENA primary metagenome ERZ508587 (study PRJEB26250, sample SAMN06266239) | marine metagenome | isolation source: Columbia River Estuary | place: USA:Columbia River Estuary... | reverse complement strand
ATTAACTAAAAGCGTACTGTAGGATGGGTTGAGTACACTAACGAGGGGGCAAAGACACCTCCCATTATCTCTTGAATGCACAGTTGGTCAGAATGGGGAGTCACGTGGACATGAGCAAATAGACTGCTTTTAGGTGCATATAAGTACATATTGAGACTTTTGGTAGTGAGATATGAGTAGTTTAAGTTTTAAGAACACCTTTTAACACATTTTTCCATTAATTTCGCGGATTTTAAAAATGTTTTTCAAGATTTAAACAAAATGACCAATCGAAATTTTGCATTTTAGTGTTAGCAAAGTTTTTTTTTTATTTGCAGACAGGATCTACATGAGTGGAACATTCAATTGCAGTTGAAACAAATCATCATTCATGTTTTTTTCTAATAAGCCTGGATCCGAATGAGTTCAAAGTAGAATCATTACAGGGTCTATGTTGTCTGTAACACATCAATGGTTCTTCAGAGAAACTGCAGAACTGCAAAATTGAAATTTGTCAGGACACGTTTTTGTGGGAAAAAATCTTAGGGCCAAGGGAAGCATAGTGTTCTACACTATGCTACTTGTAGCTAGAATCCAATGATGTTAATATATTTTTCGTGGATCGTTTAGTTACAGCTCCAGAGGTTGTTGTGCTGTTTTATTAGAAAAGTGTATAGTGATGGTTGCGTGTCTTCAACAAAATCGTTTCATCTGTTTCATTGGAGAACTTTCCAACCACTTGTCTGATTTGTTGCCAGATAAAATAGCCCAAAAACCTTTGGAGAGGTAACTAAACATTCCATGAAAAATGTATTCGCACCATCGGACTCTAAGCTTTGAGTAGCAAAGAACACCATGCTTCCCTTGGCCCTAAGACTTTTTCCCACCCTGAGGACAAAGAAAATGTCTCCTGAAAAATTTCAATTTTGGATCACTTCTAGATTCATCCATTTTATCGACGCAACACGGCCTGTGTATTAGAAGATTAGATAATGAAAACTTCACTGGCTCGATCGCTTGACACAAGAAATAGGCTGTTGTGCTGTTTAGTAAGGGAGAGCTGCTCCAAAATGGCTGTCGTGCTGTTTGGTTCAGGAGCTGCGCATGCGCCAAATGCACAAAAGTTGGGAAGTGTTTTTTTGTATTGTATGTCAACTCGTATATACTTTATTGTATGAGTATGAGTATGAGTATATTTGCTCACGAACAACAATATTGTTGAAGGGGGCGTTTAGCAGGACGCAAAAACGCTCGCTAATTGTGCCCCGGCAAAGGCAAAAGAAATTTAGGCACTGTGAAACAGTGATAAAGAGCTGTCGAAAGTGACTAAAAAGTAGAATAGTGTACATGCAATTAGACGTGGTTTTGACCGAGGATGTGCTTAGTAATCAGTCGCTTTGCAGAGGCCGCGGTTGAAGCACGTTTGACGTCCAATGGGGCCTTGTTCCAAGCGCATAGGGCATGCGTTGATGTAAGGGTGCCCAATATGCCCTTCTGATTCGGCTGCGGAAGGTTACCATTTGCCTTGGAACGCGTTAGTGGCCCATTGGTCAGGGGTTTGAAGAGTTCTCGATTTTTCCATGCGTGTATCATAAGTATTTTGTCCCTGATGTCGAAGATGGATGGCAGATGCAGGGTGTTTCGAATTTTTGACAAAGGAGCTATGCCGTACTTTGGAATGTTACAGACGGCTCGAATGCCAGAATTCATAGCACACTGAAGTTCATTGAGTTGCTCGGCTGTTGCATTTGGGAGGTATACAAGCCCGTTGCAGTGCACTAAACCGAGGATCCATCCATTGAAAAGAGAAATCTTGTCCTGGACTTTGAAATAGCGGCCTTCAGATCGGATCTTGCTCGCCGCGAATCGAACTTTCTGACAGAGAGATGATACATGTTCATTCCACTTGAGGTTTGATTGGATAATACAGCCCAAGAATTTGATGGAGGTCGAGGGGTGGATTGCTTTGCCGTTGATGTGGATTGGATCGGGCAAGAAACCTATTCCCATCAACTCCGTTTTAGTGGTGTTTATAGGCAACCCCGCCGCATCAAACCAGGCTGCCCGAAGATTGGCAACTTCCTGAATACGCATATTGCATTCCTCGATGGTATCCGCTGCGATCACGTCTGATCCATCATCCGCATAGCTGAAATACTCCGATATGTGCGACCATATGTATTGTGACAAATATCCGATGTTAAAAAGATCAGGACTGGGCTTTCTGCCTTGACCAACGCCGACATCAGAGGTCCATGAGGAGGACTTTGCACCACCAATTTGAACATGTTGGGAACAACCTTCAAAAAAGCTTTTGATCCAATTGATCATTTTAGGACCAAAACCAAGGATCTCAAGAGAGACGAGCACCAAGTCACGGCTTAAGAGGTCGAAAGCTGCCGATGCGTCGACCGATAAAAGTGCGATCTTCTTGCCTTCATTTTTGAGGACTTTAACATGATCCAGCATATTAGTAGTGGTGATAGCCCAGTGGTTAGAGCGTCTTGCTTGTAACCTGAGGGTCCCGGGTTCGATCCCCGGTGTCACCGCTGCGACATCAGCCAATCCTGTGGTATTAAATTACAGCAGTTGTATAGGTGGGTTATACGCCCTTTAATTGGTGTGAACGGTGCGGGGCGGCGGCTCAGGGCATCGGTGAGGCAATTCCTAAACATACAGTAGCGCCATGGCGGCAGCATTTCGGCGGTTCTCCCAGGAGGCTTAATAAGCCGGCTGTATATGACCATACCGGTCGCAAACACGCAACCAAAACCAAAACCAAAAAACCAAATCGGACGACAAATTAGACGTGGAAAATGCTTGAAAGCTGGAATGATGCTCGGAGGTCCGTTTGAGCTTTTCAAGGTCTCGGCGTGTGACATTCGCTTCTGTCACATGACCACAATAAAGCGTCGTCGACGATAATTATCATTTTTCAACGATGCGTGGAATTTACGAGGAAAAATACGCGAAAGAATGATATGTGGGAACCCCTTTTCTTTTAATTGCGCTTGTAAAAATGCTTGGCTATCATCACTTATTGCTTTATCCCTTCCTGAACTTAATTGATTACTACCAGCACTAAACTCCAAGGGACCCCAATCCAATGGCGTTTCTTGTAAAGGCATCCAAGCAGTTATAGTTTTATCTGATTCCAAAGGCCAATAGTATTGATCCGCATGCCATGGGGTATGCCCACCACTCGTTTCTTTATGAAGTGCTTGATCATGGTAAATTCTAACCCCTGTAACTTCTAATAAATTTGTAGCAATTTGAGCCAATCGCTTACTAAAAACGACTTCTTTCACATGTTCAGAATTCTTCCAGATATTCATTATTTGTAAAAAGGCTTTACCATAAGTATCTCTATCTTCTATTGCTAATTGTTGGTTGTTTAATCGATTTACTTCCTCGGTAATAACCAAGTCCATATAAGCAATCACTTCAGCATTTAAAACTTGTTTTAATTTAATAAAGCCGTTATCTCTAAAATATGCAATTTGCTCCTCTGATAAAACAAAAGGCGTATTCAAAAATTCTGAAACTGATTGGGACATTTTACGCATAGCTTTAATTTTAAATTCACTAATTAAATATATAATAATTTAATAACATAATCAAGGAAAGTATTAATAGTGCTATAACTCCCATCCCTTTCTATACTCTCTATATAAATATTTATTGGCAGCAGCAATATTGGTAATTTTCATGTTCTCGCTATCGTAATAAATACGCTTACCTGTTCTTAAAGCAACCCCTCCTAATAAAATAGTTTCTGTAATCGCATTTGCCTTTAAAAAGCTACCCGGCGATTCTTGTTTATTCATAAAGGCGTCAATCCAAATATCATTAGGCGCTTCTCTTTTTTCAGCAGGCCTTGTTTTATCTTTCATATAGGCCACCATTTTTGCATTAGGAATAAGGGTTGGATTTTCACAATTAAATCCTGCTAATATTTTTCCTTTATCGCCCACAAACATCATTCCTTCCACAGGTAGTTCTGCATTGATATTGTCTACTTCATCTGGAATGGCCGGTCGCATTCCACCATCATACCAAAATAAATTAAAGGCAGGTAATGTTTTTTGTGCAGGGAATTTAAATCTTACCATGGAGCTATAAGGAAAGGCTACATCATTTTTAATACCTTGACTTACTTGATTGACTATTTCACGATTCGTGGTGCCGCAGGCTTCTGCACTTATAGGTGGTGTATCAATGCCAAGTGTTAAAAATAGTGGCCATAAACTATAGTGGCCCATATCTGCAATGGTACCACCGCCAAAATCATACCAACCTCTAAATGTCATATGGGTATAATCTAAATGATACGCTCTGTCTGGCACAGGCCCTAACCATAAATCCCAATTCATTCCATCAGGAATAGGCATAGACTCTGTTGGATTTCTGGTGAACTGAGGCCAGACGGGTCTGTTCGACCAATTATGTATTTCTTGTAAATTACCAATCACTCCATCTTCCAACATTTTTTTTAAGTTCTGATTCCCTTGAATATTTGAATACGCCATTAAATGCGTACTTACTCCTGTCTTTCTTGCAGTATCAATAGTTAATCTTGCTTCATACATTCTGTTAGCAATAGGTTTATGTATCACCACATGCTTTCCTTTATTCATGGCAGCAATAGATATAGTACCATGCAAATGATCGGGTGTCATTATTTTAACTGCATCAAAATCTTTTTCTTTATCTAATAATTCTCTGAAGTCTTCATAAGAAGTGCAGGCCTTCTTTGTATTTGTTGCATTGGTTCTTGCATAATAGCCATTCACCATTTCTTCTCCGACATCTCTTCCTCCTGGTATACCATTTAAGCTAGCGCCCCAATTCGTATTGCCAGTGGCCTCTCTCATTAAATTTCTAATTCCAGTGGTTGACCAGTCGCGATAATTGGTACTGAACTTATTAGGATCGCAAACTGAAACAATTTGCACTTTGGGATTTTTAAGTAAGTCAATTAATTCACGAATACCCTGCGTGCCGCAACCTATATAAGCCATTGTAAGCTTGTCACTTGGCGCAATATAACCTTTGCCACCTAGCACATGCCTAGGAACAATAGTGGCTGCAATGGAAGCTGCTACAGTATTTCCGATAAACTTTCTACGATTTAATTTCTTAGCCATGATAGTTTCATTTAAAGTGTAAATAATAAAGAAGACTGCAAAGAAAAAAGAGAGACCCTCTTTAAAATTAGATAAAATATCTTACCTTTTAGTCATCATTTATAAACAACAATTTTATGAACAGAAGAAAATTTATAGAAAATAGCGCGGCTAGTTTAGCTGCAGTAGGTATCCTCTCTCATTTACCTAACTCTTTATTTGCCATGCCTAATTACAAGGGAATCAATATCCCTATTGGTTATCAGTCATATGTGCTTCGTGACGAAATCAATAAAGATATTGTAGGTACTTTAAAAAAGACTTTTGAAATGGGTTATCAGCATGTTGAAATGTGTTCACCCTTTGGCTATGCGCCCGGTACTTTTGGAGCGCTTGCAAAGTACAGTGGAAAAGAATTGAAAAATATTGTAAATGATTCAGGCCTAGCTTGTTATAGTACCCATTTTACTTGGAATGAATTAGATAAGCATTTAGATGCGCGTATCGCATTTGCACACGAAATGGAATTAAAGCATATGGTATGTTCTGGAGGATTGTATGGAAAAACAATGGATGAATTGAAAAAGCAATGTGATACCTTAAATAAAATTTCAGAAAAAATTACTAGCGCTGGTTTAGTAGCTGGTTATCATAATCACAATGGAGAGTTTGAGCAGAAAAAAGACGGCAGACCCGATTATGATATTATTTTAGAACAACTAGACCCTACCTATGTTAAAATGCAGTTCCAAGTAGCCGCTATACAAGTAGGCTATAAGGCAGCCGATTATTTCCGTAAGTTCCCTGGTCGTTTTATATCAGCACATTTACAAGACTATTCAACCAATGATCACAACAAACAAATCATATTAGGTGAAAAAGGATTGGTTGATTGGAAAGACTTTTTTGAAGCAGCTAAAGTAGGCGGTTTAAAATGGGTCTATGTAGAGATGGAATCTGACCCAGGTACTTTAGAAGGCAGCGTCAAGTATTTAAAAACGCTTTAGAAATTCTGGGAGAATAAATAAACAGTTATACTATTCAAACCCATGGGGGGAAATAAATTGGGAAATAAATTGGGAAATAAAGTAGAAAATAAATTAGGGCGCGCCGATTTTATTAAAAAAGCGGCCTTGGCCACTGCAGGTTTTTATATCGTACCTAGAAGTGTACTAGGCGGTGTAGGCTATGTAGCGCCTAGCGATAAACTAAACATTGCAGCCATTGGTTGTGGTGGTGAAGGCGATAACGATATTCAACATTTAGCCAATACCCCTAATAAAAATTCCAATATTGCTTTTTTATGTGATGTAGATGAAAGGCCCGCCGCTTCTAAAAGAAAACAATTTCCAAAAGCAAAATTTTACAAGGACTGGAGAGAAATGTTTGATAAAGAAAGTAAACATTTTGATGCAGTTACTGTTGCCATACCCGATCATAACCATGCATTAGTGGGTTTAAGTGCGATGCAATTAAAAAAGCATTTGTATTTACAAAAGCCTTTAACGCACGATATTTATGAAGCCAGAATTTTAACGCAAGCTGCTGAAAAATACAAAGTAGTAACGCAAATGGGCGACCAGGGCGCTTCTTGCGATGGTATGCGTACAATGCGTGAATGGTTTGAAGCTGATTTAATTGGAGATATTGAAAAAGTATATTGTTGGACAGACCGTCCTGTTTGGCCACAAGGTATTGCATGGCCAAAAACCAAACCTCCTATTCCTAAAGAATTAAATTGGGACTTATGGTTGGGCACTGCTCAAAAAACAAATTACATAGATAACTTGGTTCCATTTAATTGGAGAGGTTGGTGGGAATTTGGAACAGGCGCCTTAGGAGATATGGGCTGTCATATTATGGGCCCTCCTTTTAAATTATTAGAATTAGGTTATCCTACAGAAATATCAGGAAGTGCAAGCACAGTGTACAGTGGTATATTTAAAGAGGCCGTTTATCCAGAGAGTGGCCCCTTATCAAGTTCTTTAAAATTTAAGTTCAAGCAAAAAAATGGCAAGGACTTAGATTTATTTTGGATGGACGGAGGTATTACACCAGAGCGTTTGAATGAACTTGATCCCGAATTAAATTCTAACGATGCACTAGGCGACTTCCCCGGTGAAAACGATTTTGAAGGTGCTACTTTATTTATTGGTACTAAAGGAAAGGTAGCCTGCGGTTGGGGTGGCAGCCATCCAAGATTATTACCACTTAGTTTAAATAAGGATGTAAATATTCCTGAAAAATATGCAAGAGTAAAAGGCAATATGGATGGACATTGGTGGCAATGGGTAGATGCAAGCATTGCAGGTTATGGCAATATGGAAGTAGACTCCCCTTTTGTAGGCTATGCAGGCCCCTTAACAGAAACTGTTTTATTGGGTAATTTATTATTACGCAGTTTTAATATTCGTGAAAAAATAAAAAGAGTGGATCCTGTTTATGGTAATATGGAAGGCTATAAATTTTCTGGAAGATACAAGGCCTTGAAATGGGATGGAGAGAATATGCGTGTCACTAATTTTGAAGCGGCGAATCAATTTATTAAAAGAGAATACAGAAAAGGTTGGGGTGAATTGAAATTATAACTGATCATAGTATAAACCAGCGGCGCCTAAAATGCCTGCATTCTCTAATTCAGATAATTCAATTTTCAAATTAGTTATTGAATGCCCAAAGGCAAAAGTATTTATCCGTGCCCACATATTTTTTTCAAAATAAGGATAGGCATGTCTTACAGATCCTCCAAGTACAATAAAGGAAGCATCATAAGTATACATGATTGTTTTTATAGCATTACCTAAATGCGTGCCCATTTCTGCATAATACTGCTGGGCTTGCTTATCTCCTGCTTTAGCACGTTCGAAAACCTCTTCTCCCTTTAAATTATAGATATGAGAAAAATATTGGCCGCTGGCATAGTATTCATAATTGTGGTCTAAGTAGTCGACCATTCCAAACTCACCTGCCCCACAATTTGAACCAGCGAACAAATGTTTATTGACTATGGCTCCGCCACCTAAACCTGTTCCAATAGAAAGCCCAATCATATCTGACTTGCCCCTGCCCTTTCCAAAATGAAACTCACCTAAGGCAAAGCAGTTGGCATCATTGTTTACATAAACAGGAAGCTTATATTTTTTTTCTAAAATTTCTTTTAGGGGTACTTCTTTCCAAGAAGGAATATGTTGTACATCGTATACAATACCTTTTGCTAAGTCAACCACACTTGGAACGCCAATGCCTATGGCTACCACTTCATTATCCAATAGTGTATCTATTAATAAATAAAAATCGGCTAATACTTCCTCTACAGTGCCTGCACTTTTAATGCGTTTGCTTTGAATAGTATGTATATTTCCCTCATGCACTAAACCCGCACGAATATTAGTAGCCCCTAAATCAATTCCTATAACTTTTGTTTCACTCATAAAATAGTTTAAGCAATGTCGCTTTCTTTCTTTTTAAATAATGAAATGGTTTTATTGGTAATTATAGGCTTTGCCCAAAATCCAATACTAAATATAAAGCCAAGTGTTAAAAATAAAAAGCACATGCCTAATCGTAAACCATAGTTATCTCCTAGCCAACCAACTATTAAAGGCACAATAGCGCCACCTATAATACCCGTTACCATAATGCCCGAAAACGAGCCATGGTGTTCACTTACAGAGTTTAAGGCCAAAGAAAATATAATGGGATATATAACTGAAGCAAAAAATCCTACCATTGGAAAGGCAATTAAAGCCATAGAAGAAGTTCCGAATAATGCCACTAATAAACTTATAATTGCAAGTCCCGTAAAAGTTATGAGTACAATACGGCTATCCATAATTTTTAATAGTAGTAAACCTAGTACACCACCCGCTGTCATTAGTCCCCAAAAATAAGCAACAGTTTCAGCACCGATTTTTTGAGGATCTAATCCGTGGTAGCTTAAAAGAAATTGTGAAATCCAATTCGCAACACCTTGTTCAGAACCTACATAGCAAATCATAGCTATAAAATATAAAACTACTTGCTTATTCTTAAGTAGGGTTATATGTGTGGCGAGTGCACCTGCCTTTTCATCTTGTTTTAATTCAACTGCTGGAAATTTAGATACTGCAATTATGAGTATCATGAAAAAACAAATGACTACAAATAAAAAGTAAAGTGAAATCCAAGGTAGTTGCGGAGGTACTAATGTATATAAATAAGTAAGTAAGCCATTGTCTTTCGTATCATGGCCCATGGCGAATACCAATTTAGAATAGACTAAAGGGCTTAAAAAGGAAGCAAAGCCAAATATAAGCTGGGCTAATACGGAATAAAATGCAAAGTTTTCTTCTCCTCCTGAAGTACGAAGTAATGGATTAATAACTACTTGCAACATAGCCATGCCACATCCTATTATAAATAAAGAACCTACCGCCGATAAATAATTAGGGAATAAGGCTAAAATAAGTGAGCCTAGAAAAGCCACGGCAAAAGCAGTTATCATTACTTTTTTCTCTTTGTACTTTTCTATCATCATTCCAGAAGGAATAGACATGACACCATATGCAATGAAAAAAGCAAAAGGCAAGAAGGCTACTAAGGTTAAACTTAAACTAAAGCCTTTGATTAAATCGGGAATCAAGGGCCCCATAATATTTGTCAAAAAAGAAATAACAAAAAATGTTAGTAGAATAAGGAAAACGATATAAGGGCTTCTTTTCATAAATTATTTTATTTTGTTACTATTGCTCCAGCCGAAAGGCTTGTACTTATTACTTCTCCCGCTTTAATGCTTAACCATTCACCGTTTTGAATTGCTTTATCGGGCTCATTGGTATATTTAGAAGTCCATGGCTCTAAAGCCACGGTATAACATTTACCCCACCATGGAAAATCTTGGCTGGCGTTTCTTTCCTGCCATAACCATAAACATTTAAATATTTGCGCATCCCAGCTTACACTAAAAGCAATTTTTTGTTCAGGATTAGTAATGGTGTAATGGGCTTTATTATTAGCAGTTTCAAAATTGCTTAAAAAAGAAAGGTCACGGTAAGCAGGTGCATCAGTATTAGGAATCACAGATGCATCAAATGCTTTGCCAGTAGGGTCTTCCGCTTGTGGCCAGTTATAAGTTTTACCCGCTTTAAACCTTCTTGGCTCAAGAATATCATCATGTACTTCCATGGTTTTTGCATTGGTCTCAATTTTTGCGCCTTCCTTTAAAAATGGAAGACCAAATGCAATATGATGTCCCCACATGACATCAAGTTGTGTGCCACTTTCATTAGTGAGTTGTTCTGTAATTATTAATTGACTACTGTTTTTTTGAAGGCTCAGTGTCTTTTCAATTAATAAAGGCATTCTTAAAGGTCTTGTCCAAAATTTTACAGCTACTTCATCAGGAGTATCTTTAATGATTGCATACTTCCATGGAATTAAAGAAACTTCTCCATGCAAACCTAAAGAAGCACCTCTATAATTAAAGGAAGGACTATTAGGAAGAATTTCCTGCCATCCACCATAATAATAATCTTCGGACTGATTATGTGTATCGCGCATTTGTGAAAATACCTGCGCAGGGTTTTGTATACCTTTATCTAATCTTAATAAAAAATCGAGGTCTAAGGGTTTGTATTTAAATTCAAAAATATCTGAACCGCGATCGGCTAAAATACCAATGCGCAAAAAAGCATTTTCTAAATACACTACTTTCATACCTTTTAAAGCCCAGTCGTCGCTAATGCTACAGTCTTGATTTGATTTTTTAGTTTGCATTTATTTAGAATTTTACTTAGGTAGCCAACTTAAACATACAGGCGATTTAATATTTTCAACTGTATTGAATAAGCTAAGCGTTCCGTTGTATGAATTTACGTTAAATATGGCGATTGTATCCGAATCTTGATGGGCTACTAATAGCCATTTTCCAGTTGGGTCAATAGTAAAATCTCTGGGCGTTCTACCTCTCGTTGGATAAGAAGCAATATAGTTAAGGATTTCAGCAATTGGGTCAAATGCAAATAAACGTATGGTATTATCTGATCTCATGGAAGTATAAACGAATCTTCCATCTGCAGAAACTCGGATAGCGGCTGCACCAAGGTCGGTATCTATACTTGTAGAAGTGTTCACTGACTCATTTAATGAACCGCTTAATTGCCCACTCAAATCGAAATTTCCCTTTATCTTATACTCCTTTTTTTCAGCACTATGTTTGATAATAGTAATCGAGCCATTAAGTTCATTGATAATAAAACCATAGGCATAATTTTCATCAAAACATATATGACGAGGGCCGCTTCCTGCAGGAAGAGAAATAATTTGCTCCTCCACAGCGGTAAATTCATTCTTATTTTCAGCTTTACTATTCTCTTTATTTTTTTGAACACTATACACTTTAACTTGATCTAATCCTAAATCACAAACTAATAATTTATTAGACTCAATATCAAAAAAAGTGCAATGCGCATGTGCATGAGTTTGTCTACTTGGATGTTGGCTGCTTCCCTTATGGTATATATTAAGCGGTTCATGAAAATTTACATCAGCAGTAGGCTCAACATTAATATTATGTATAACCAAATTACCGGTTTCATAACAAGCGCTTGCAGTAAAGCTTTGGCCTTCTGCATTTTTAAAATAATGTATATGGCAGGGGCAGCCACCTTCAATATTTTGCGTATTTATTAAGCTAAGCGAATAATTCTCATGAATTGTATATGTATGTATTACTGGTTTTTTAGAAGCAATAATTTCTGAAACTGCAAATAAATAGGTAGACGATTTAGTTTCCAGTTTAATGCTACTACTATGCATTATACTAGCAATAGATAAATAACTTGGATTCACTTGAAATTGATTATTTAATAATTTCAATTCGCCAGCACTTGCATCAAAAGCAAAACATGATATACCTTCTCCATGGCCACCAAAATCTCCGGCTACTATTTCAGTATAAGAGCCAACATATAAGATATGTGTTTGATTTGAGCTGTTCATGATTTAACTATGTAGTAGTATTTGGAGTGTTATTTATTCTCTATTAAATAAGAAGCAGTATAGGCTGCTTGTAATTTTTCCAAAACCAATTCAGGGGCGGTATCATGCAATAAATAAGCATGTATGGTTTCACCTATAAAGGTTTGAAACTTAGGCCAGCCTTGATATCTAGGCCTTAGATAGGCATTGGTTAAACTAGGCATTGTGTTTGAAAAAAAATTATTTGTAATAACATTGGCCTGCTTATTCTCCCAGGCCATTTTATTGCCGGGTTGCCCTTGGGCATTTACATAAATAGTGGATTGTACAACATCACTACATATCCAAGCAGCATAATTTGCTGCTTCTTGTACATTACTACAAGAACTTGTTATAGCAATGCCAGCTCCTCCTAGTACTGCATTGTTTATTTCAGGTACTGTATGGTATTTTAAAATATTTTTTCTAAAGCCAGCTCTTGAATAATTCGTATAACAAAAAGCAAGTGGGCTATAAGCAATATCATTTTGCTCAGCCATATAATCATATAAAGCAATCGGGTTCCAATCCAAAGCCTTGGGATGAAATATATCTCGCATTGTACGAAGCATGCTTAGTGCTTTTATTCCTACTGAAGGTTCTACTAGTAATTCATTATTTTCTTGAATGGGTGATCCAAATTGGGCTGTAAGGCTTAAAAAGCTACATAAACAATCGGTGGGACAAAGTGCCATACCAATATATAATTTTTTTGAAGCTAAGGTTTTAGCTAAAGCAAAAACTTCCTCCCAGGTATTAGGTAAGCTATCATTAACCATTAGGTCGGCTCTATAACTAGCGCACTGCATAGCAGCATCAATGGGTAGTGCCCATTGTTTTTCATGATAATGATAAGATTCAAAACTTGGGCCAGCAGAACTAATTTTAAGTTCATTTAAAATATTTGCAGGCAGTAAATCATTTAAGGGTAATAAGCATTGAGATGCCTCCGCCACACCTACATGGGGATGATCCATGATAATTAAATCAAATTGTTTTGAAAGCGCTTCTAATGACTGGTCTCCAAAATTAGTAAGTGATCTTTTTTGCCAGTCTACTTGAATGCCTTTCTCTTTGTAATACAGCTCAGATGAGGCTATCAGCGGATCATATCCTCTTGCGTGATCCCAGGTAATGCCTTTTAATTTAATCATGAATACTGCTTTATTTCTTTTCTAAACTCTTATTGTAAAAAGCTTGTATTTTTTCTTGTCCTTCTTTGGATCTATAAAACTTTCCAAGAGCAGTCGCTTCCTTAGCTTGCAAAGCAGGTGTAATTCCATTAGCAGCTTCCTGTGTTAATTGTTTAATAGCTAAAAGCCTATCGGGCAATTGAGCTGCAAATGTTTGTGCAAATTCAGTAGCCTTCTCTATAAAATTCTCTCTTGGGTATATATAATTAATAACGCCGCGTGCATGCATTTCTTCTGCAACAATAGTTCGGCCTGTCATTACAATTTCATTGGTTAAATTAATACCTATTTTTTTAGTAAGTCTTAGGCTTCCTCCACCGCCAGGAATAAGGTTTAATAAAATTTCAGGAAGACCCATCTTTGTACCAGCAGCCGCCACTATCATATCACAGGCAAGTGCAATTTCAAAACCTCCACCAAAGGCATAACCATTAATAGCAGCTATGACTACTTTAGAATTATTTTCAATACCTGCATATAAAGAATGTCCTTTTAATTGAAAGGCGTCAAACTGGGCTTCTGTTTGCTGCGCATACTCTTTAATATCGGCACCTGCCATAAAGGCCTTGCCAGCACCGGTTATTACTACCACCCCTATTTCTTGGCTATCAGCTTTATTTACAAAGTCTAATGCATGAATAATTTCATCCATCATTAATGCATTCATAGCGTTTAACTGCTCTGGCCTGTTAAATTTTATGAAAGCAATTTTATTATGTATCTCTAAAATGATATGCTCGTATTTCATTATTTAATTTTTTTCAATTATTTCGTCTTCAGTTTTTCTACAGAAATAATTTTATCACTTAATAAAGTTTCAATCGCCGCTTCGTCATAACCCAATTCTTTTAAAATTTCTGGGCCATGCTCACCAATCATCGGAGAAGGTCTGGTAATAGCACCAGGTGTTTCACTCATGGTAAATGGAATATTAGTCACTTTTAAATTACCTGCCTTAGGATGTTGAATATTTACAAAAGTATTATTATGTATTACTTGTGGGTCGTTAGCTACCGCCGATTGATTATTCACTTGGGCCACCCATAAGTCGTATCCTAGCATTATTGTAAGCCACTCTTCGGTAGTTTTAGTAATAGTGACTGCTTGTATGCGGTAATAAATTTCATCTCTTTTATCGAATAAAACTTGTTTATCGTTGTATACTAATAAACTAGGGTCTCCTAGCGCTTCTACTAGTGTATCAAAGGGGTTCATGGCAATGGCTAAATAACCATCCTTGGTTTTATAAGTACCAAAAGGTGCAGGATTACCCGGATGCCCAATACCCGATTCTGGCCTTTCAAACTGAACGCCTAAATTTTGAATAGTGAAATAGTCTTGCATTTGAAATGCAATGGCAGATGAAAGTAGATTAGTTTGTATTTCTTGCCCAATGCCTGTTTTTTCTCTAAAATAAAGTGCCGCTAAAATAGCGTACACACAGTTAAAAGCGTTTACCTGATCACATAGTGCGGTGCCTAAAGCAACCGGACCATCCGATTTTTTTCCACTAGTCATAATAGCGCCACTAACACTTTGTACGAGTAAGTCTTGGCCAGGTCTTTTTAAATAAGGGCCATCACTACCCCAACCTGATGCAGAACAATAAATAATTTTTGGATTTATTTTTTTTAAAGCAGCATAGCCATAGCCTAATCTTTCCATCACGCCAGGTCTAAAATTTTCAACTACTATATCGGCCTGTTCTATTAATTGTAGTATAATTTTCTTGCCTTCTTCTTTTTTCATATCAATAGCAATAGATCTTTTATTTCTATTCCATGCCATAAAACATGGCGACTCATCATCTGCTATCCATTTATTGAAAAATGTCATGCCGCGATAAATATCACCAGAACCATACCTTTCTATTTTAATTACATCTGCTCCTAAGTCGCCCAACATTTGTGTGGCGTAAGGACCTTGTAATAGTTGTGAAAAATCAATCACTTTTAAACCTGCTAATGCCTGCTTCATTGTATACGCTATTATTTATATTTAATTATTCGGTGTATCTAGGCAGCGTGCAAAGTCCGCCATCTACTTTAATGTCTTCTCCAGTAATAAATCCTGCTTCATCAGATGCCAGGAAAACCGCTGTCATGGCCACTTCTGAAGGAGTGCCTAGTCTGTTCATAGCATGTTGTGCTGCACTTTTTTCTAAAAAAGCAGTGCCTTCTGTCTCTGCTCTTTTTGCATTCATAGGTGTATTAATAGCCCCTGGAGAAATACTATTAAAACGAACATTGCTTGCACCAAACTGTCCTGCTAACTGATTGGTCATGGCTAACATGGCTCCTTTGGCACCTGCATAGGCTGTCCAATTATGCCAGCTACGAAATGCTTGTGTAGAAGAAATATTAATAATACTACCCGATTTTTCTTTAATCATATGCGGAAGCGTTTCTTTAATAGTTCTAAACACACTTTTTAAATTAATATTCATAAGGGTATCCCAATCGCTTTCTGGCATTTCCATAATATTACCGCCAATGGCTACTGCTGCATTGTTCACTAGTATATCTACTTTCCCAAATGCTTTAATGGTTTGATGTACTAAATTTTTTACATCCTCTGTATTACCTACATCGGTTTTTACGGCTAATGTTTTAGCACCATTAGCAGCCAAGTGTTTTGCTTCCTGATTTAATTTTGCTTCATCAATATCACTTAGTACCACCATGGCACCTTCTGCTGCAAAGGCAGTGGCAATCGCAAGCCCTATTCCACCTGCAGCACCCGTAACAATGGCTACTTTATTTTTTAATCTCATGCAATTATTTTTTTTCGTTAATCGTTATCCAATACTTTTCAATTTCTTCCAAACTCTTTCCCTTGGTTTCAGGAATAATTTTAATTGATAAATACAAAGCCGGCGTAGTCACTAAAGCAAATAACCAAAAAGTGCCAGCGGGTGTAAGCTTTTCTAATAATAATGGCGTAAGCTGCCCTACCAGCGCGGTTCCTATCCAAAGTGAGAAAGTGGCTAATGCCATGGCTTGGCCTCTAATTTTAGCTGGAAATATTTCAGATAATAAAACCCAAATAACAGGGCCATAAGAAAAAGCAAAGCAGGCAATGAAAAATAAAATAAAAGTGAGTAGTAAATAAGTATTATTAATATTAAAATAAAACAGCCCACCTACAATTATTAAAGAAGATAAAATACCTATGACTCCAGCAATAAGTAATGGCCTACGACCTAATTGATCTATTTTCCAAATGGCAATTAAAGTAAATAATACATTCACTAGCCCAATAATTACTTGACTACCTAAGGCGTCGGCTATGGGAAGCCCCGCCGATTCTAATATACCAGGACCATAATATATAATGGCATTAATGCCGCTAATTTGAGTAAGAAAAGCTAGTGAAATACCAATTAACATAGGCAGTCTAAAACTTCCTTTAAAAACAATACTTAATCCACCGCTCTCCCTAGCTAGGTTAGACTTAATATCATTCATTTCTTTTTGCGCTTCTTCGTCATTGACAATTTTATGTAAAATAGTTAAGGCTTCTGTTTCTCTATTTTGAATAGTTAACCATCTTGGACTCTCAGGTACAATTTGTAATAGTACTAAAAATAAAATAGCAGGAACAGCAGAAGTACCTAACATAATTCTCCAAACCTCTGAAACCATTATCTGGTATACAGTTCCCGTGCTTTGCGCAAAAGTTTCAGATTGTGAAAGCTTCAGTAAATAGGCATTGCTAAAATAAGAACAAAGAATACCAATAGTAATAGCGAATTGATAAAGCGCCACCAAGCGCCCTCTTTTATGTGCAGGAGAAAGTTCTGAAATATATAAAGGCGATACCATGGAAGCTACCCCAATACCTAGGCCGCCCACAAAACGGTAAAAAACTAAATCGTTGAATCCTATAGCGAATGTGCAACCAACGGCAGATACTCCAAAAAACAAGGCCGATAAAATAAGCACTTTTTTACGGCCATATTTATCGCTTAACACACCCGCCATGGCAACACCAGTAATGCAACCTACTAAGGCAGAACTTACATACCAACCGGTGCTTATAGCATCTAAATGAAATTGCGTGGACACAAAATTAATAGTGCCAGAAATAACAGCAGTATCATAGCCAAATAAAAAGCCCCCCAAGGAAGCAATAATGGCCAATGTATTTATGTAATTTTTTTTAGAAGATGCCATTGTCGTAATTGTGGTTTATGATTAGCTAAAAGCAAGGAAATTCGTATCTCTAATATACGATTTTATGATGAGACCCAAAAAGCCCTAAATATTGACTGGCTAAGCTTTATCTTTGCCCCATGGGCCAGAAAAAACTGATCAAATTTGCAGCCATTAAGCAGTACGAGAATGTACTGGAATACCCACAGGGAATGCTGGGCAAATGGAAGGCCTATTTTGAAAAGTTAAGCTTGGGAGAATTTCCCATTTCACTAGACAACCTTGAAATTAGCGCTAATAATAGTCCCCAAAACAATACTGCTATTAAGCCCCTGGTATTGGAACTAGCCTGTGGGCGTGGAGAATATGCGGTAGGCTTAGCGCGACTATTTCCTGAACAAAATTTTCTTGGGCTGGACATTAAAGGCAATAGAATTTGGAAAGGTGCCAGTATTGCTAATAAAGAAGGCATTAAAAATGTTGCCTTTGTTAGAACGCAGATAGAACAAAGCATTCAATATTTTGCCAAAGAAGAAGTAGCTGAAATATGGATTACTTTTCCTGATCCTCAATTAAGATTATCTAAAGCCAAAAAAAGATTAACCCATCCGCAGTTTTTAAGACTATACCAGCAATTTCTTAAACCCGGTGGTATTGTACATTTAAAAACAGATAGCCCTAATTTATACTTATTTACCAAAACAGTGATTGAGCTCTATGGCCTTACACTATTGACTTCTACCGATGATGTATATGGAACTGCCTTTATGCAATCAGATAAATGGGATGAAAGATATGCCATTAAAACTTATTATGAAGGCTTGAACATTGCAAGTAGTAATCGTATTCATTATATTCAATTTAAGATTGATAAAGCATTACCCATTGCAAAAGATGAAACCCTTAAAGAAATGATTGCAGCATTTGAAGTAACAGAAACACATGATGCGAAAAGAGAAAGAGGCGTTAAAGTAAACGAAAATTAAAGCAAGGGAAAGTTAAAGTAATCAAAAGTTAAAGCAAAGGAAAATTAAAAATGACTGAAGGAGTACAATATTATATAGACGTTGATGGTAAATATGTATTTACAGAATTGTATCACAAAGAAAGAGGCTATTGCTGTGGTAATGCATGCAGACATTGCCCTTATAATTACGAAGCCGTGCCTGAACCAGTAAAAACAAGGTTACTACTTATAAAAGAATTAAGCGAAAATAAAGGCCCCAATGCAATATACCCCAAAGACTAAAGATTTTTTTCAAAATGTATTTGATGTAGTGCGTCTTATTCCTAAAGGGCGTGTTACTAGTTATGGAGCTATTGCAAAGTATTTAGGTACTGGTGGAAGCTCGCGTATGGTAGGCTGGGCCATGAATGCATCACATGGGGTAAAACCTAAAGTACCTGCGCATAGAGTAGTGAATAGAAATGGAATGCTAAGCGGTAAAGCGCATTTTGCAACGCCTACCACTATGCAAGAATTACTTGCCAAAGAAAAAATAAAGGTGAAAAACGAAACCATTATAGATTTCGAAAAACATTTCTGGGATCCCGTTAAAGAATTAGGACTTTAATAAAATAAAAACAGCTAAATCAAATAAAGGAAGCTAGCTATAATAAGGCGATATCATTAAGTATACCAAGGGCCCAGTGACTGCTACATAAAACCAAATAGGCCAAATTCTTCTAGCTATTTTTTTATGTTCTGCAAATTCGCTAGTTAAACCACGGTAGGCTGTAAATAATATAAAGGGCAAACTAGTAGCCGCTAAAATAATATGGGTAAATAATAAAACAAAGTAGAAGGCTCTTAAATTACCTACCACTGCTTGTTCTGCAATACTCACTATTCCATCGTGGTCGGTATCACCAAACTTCGTTTCTCCTGCCAATAAATGGTGTGCTATATAAGACACTAAAAATAAAACCGAAAATACTAATGCTGTAAGCATAATATTTTTATGAACAGCATACTTTTTTTGCTTCACCGCTACAAGAGCAGCTACCAATAAAAAGGCTACTGCCGTATTTAATAAAGCGTTTAGTAATGCGAATATATGTTTGTCAAAAGGGAGTTCAACAGTAATAGTAAACTTGCTTAAAAAACTAACTGCTACAAGTACTACTACTGAAAATATTCCAATTAATAATTTTGCTTGCTTATCGTTCTTTTTAATTACAGGTGCTAACATACAATTTTATTTATGATTTTAAAATATCCTTCAGGATACTAATTGCTATAGTTGCTATTAAAACAACTATTCCTACTCTAATTTCTTGTTTATATTTTGTTTTAAATTCATTCCAGTTCATATAATGAATATTAATTTTTTAATCTTGTCTTTGTAAAATAGTAAACAAACCAACTCACTAGTAAGGCTATTATTAGCCATAGCCAGCTTAGGTCTACAATGTCTTGAAATATTTTATTCTTCTTAGTCTTGTCTTTTTCTAGCATTAAATACCCTACATCCTTGGCAAGTTTTAAAAGCGAAGCAGAGTCTAATCCATTATAGTAGCCGCGAATTTGCATTTTTTTATCTATTAAAATAAAGCGGCTGGTATGCACAAAATCGGGGCTAATAGGTTCTTGACTAAATTGATCTACTTTCAATTCCTCAAAAGCAAACTTATAAATAGAATCGCGATTGCCTGTTAGTAGCCACCAGTTGTCGGCAATGACGCCCGTTTTATTGGCATAGGCCCTTAATACAGGAACGCTGTCTCTATTAGGGTCAACACTGATAGACATAAAATGAACAATAGAAGTATCTACCTTTTTGCGCGTATCTCCTCCTCTTGTAAAAGATTGTTGCAGCTTACTCATATTATTAGTAAGCTTGGGGCATATACTACCACAGCTTGTAAAAAATAAATCAAGTATAATTATTTTTCCTTGCTGATCATATAAATGAACCGTATCACCCAATTGATTCACTAATTCTATATTCTTGGTTTTATGCCAAATACTATCCGATTTTTGTTTGCCATCCACTACTTGCTCGATAACCGAGTCTAATAGATAATGACGAGGCATGATGACGGCGGTATCACTGGACGATTTTAACCATAGGTAACAGGCTATCGGTATTACCAGTGCAATAAATAAACCATAAATGGATTTCTTAGACATATTAAATATTCAAAAAACCACCTCTATTATCGAGGTGGTTCAATTTCTTATTACAGGGCCTCGAGCTCCTTTTTAATAATAGGGTTCTACTTCCGGTTTAGCAGTTTCATGGCTTGTTCCAATAGTTTCATGTTTAGCTGCAGGTGCTTCATGCTTTGCATCTTTGGCCTCATGCTTAGCTGCTCCGTGCTCCTTCTTCTCTACTTTAATAGTAGATTGTTCTTTAAAATAAGGATTGTATTTATTACGTAAATCTCTAAATGAACTACCATCCCATAAAAAAGCCCCAATAAACCATACAAATAATGACAATGGCACCACAATGGTCATGATTAAGTTTTTTACTTCATGCTTTAAGTGCATAAAATAAGCAACAATATAAAAAGCCTTGGCCATCATTAAAATAACAATGGTTCCCTTAATAGCTAATATTAAAGCTTCTGAAGTCAAGCTAATCATCCAGAAACCTAAGATTAATTCTACAATCGTAAATACCGATAAAATGATCGTTACTTTTTTAATTTCCGCCATCGCTTCTGCGTTATGCGCTTCTTGGTCTGTGTGTGAATGTGACATATAAATTTTTGAATGCTAATTATAATAAATAAAATATAGTAAATACAAATACCCAAACTAAGTCTACAAAGTGCCAGTATAAACCTGCCTTTTCAATCATTAAATAATGACCTCTTTGTTCAAACTTATCCATCAGTGTCATGATTAACATAATGATATTAATAACTACCCCGCTAAATACGTGGAAGCCATGAAAACCTGTAATGGTAAAAAAGAAGTTGGTAAAATTAGTAGTGCTCGCAGTGCCATCGGCATTTAAAAAAGGATTCGCTCCCCACCAAGCACCTTCATGAAATAAATGATTCCACTCCCAAGCTTGACAACTTAAAAAAGCGATACCACCTATAATAGTTAAGATCATATTTCTCACTACGCCTTGCTTATCCATATTCTTACCAGCATGTACTGCTAATACCATGGTCACAGAGCTAATGATTAATATAAAAGTCATGATACTTACAAATACCAAGGGTGCATTTACTCCTTCTGGCGCAAATGGGAAACTTTTAAAAACTTCGTTAGAGTTAGGCCATCCGTTGGTTGAAAAACGGACTGTACCATAAGAGATTAAAAAAGCACCAAAAGTAAAGGCGTCACTCATTAAAAAGTACCACATCATTACTTTTCCGTACTCAGAATTAAAAGGGCTTTTTCCTCCTCCCCACAATTTTGCTTCATTTGGCGAAGCGGTTGTTGTTGTTGACATGTTCAATTTCTATTTCAGTGCAAAAATATTGGCTATCAAGGATATTCGTATCAAAAAACCGGGTTTTTTTGTATTTATCTTTAACAAATTAGCCCTTTTATCCAATCCATTGAAGGAAGACAAAAAGGTAAATCCAAAGTATATCTACAAAATGCCAGTAGGTGGATACCAATTCTACCGGCATGGTATTTTCTGTGTTGTTTTTGGCCGACAAAGACTTAAAACGCACCCCAAAGATGGCGATCACCCCACCTAAAACGTGTAATAGGTGCAAAAGGGTAATAACGAACAAAAAGGAGGCTGCTGAATTGCTTCTTGCACCCGTTAAAGCGATATTATTGGCCTGAAGTGCCATGAAGCCTTGGTACTGTAAAACCATAAAAACCACGCCTAAAATAGCCGTAATACTCAAAAAACTAAGGTAAGGTTTTTGAAGGCCTTCATTGGCCTTTTTGACCGCCATTTGCATGGTAAAGCTACTTAGTAAAATAACCACGGTCGCAATAAAGAATACTTTAGGTAGTTCAAAATCCAACCAATTGGCCTGGCTCTTTTTTACAATATAGGCACTGGTTAATCCAGCAAACATCATTACAATGCTGCCGAGTCCTACATATAAATACATCTTAAGTGGATGTATTTTATTTTTTGTGTTTAATGTTGTTTCCATAATATAATTTTTATAATTTATCTGCTAGTAAGGCTAAATAAACAACGGGTAAATAAATATAACTGCTAAACATTACTCTTCTTGCAGCAGGCACGCCCATATTTTGATACAGTCTTACACATTGTACGACCATAAAAATATTAGCGACTAATAAAACCCACATACTTATTTGTCCAGTTAGGTTTAAATAATAAGGAAGAAGACCAATAGGTATCATAAGCACTGCATACATAATACATTGTAGTGCGGTAAAACGGGTAGGCCCTTCTTTAGCAGGTAATAATTTAAAACCTACTCTAGAATAATCGGCATGTGTTACCCAAGCAATGGCCCAAAAATGGGGGAACTGCCAAATGAATTGAATTAAGAATAATGCAAGGCCTGCATAGGCAAAATCGTCGTTGCCTGCTACCCATCCAATTAAACAAGGAAGGGCTCCAGGAAAAGCGCCTACTAAAACAGCGATTGAATTTATTTTTTTAAGCGGCGTATAAATAAAAGCATATAAGAATAAACTAAAAGCAGAAAGTAGTGCTGAAGAAAAATTAAAATACTTCCACATAATAGCTACTCCAAGCACACCTGTAATAATGGCAAATGTATAAGCCGTTTGTTGAGACATTCTACCAGAAGCCACAGGCCTATTGGCCGTACGCTTCATTTGTGCATCGGTATCTTTTTCTACCGCTTGGTTAATGGCGTTCGCACTTCCTGTAATACATAATCCCGCAAAGGTTAAAAGTAAAATCATGGGCCAATCATAGGTCATCACCTTTGGTGCCAACATATAACAAATTACACAAGTAAACACCACTGTAAAACTCAGGGTGAATTTCATTAACTGCGCGTAATTAGTAAGTGTTTGTTTCAAGTAGAAATTATTATCAAATTACAATGCCCTGAAATCAGGGCATTGTAATAACTGAATATTTTAATTAGTGTGTATCAGTTTCATCCGCACCCACTGGTGTGGTTTGTGGAATAAATTCATGTCCATCTTTACCATAATCATATGGCCAACGGTGTACTTCTGGTATTTCACCAGGCCAGTTACCATGACCAGGATTAATAGGTGTAGTCCACTCTAAAGTATTTGCTTCCCAAGGATTCAACACCGTTACTTTACGTCCTTTGAATATTGAATAGAAGAAATTAATTAAGAATAAAATTTGTGTTGCAAAAACAATCATCGCTACTGTACTAATAAAACGATTTAAATCAGCAAATTGTTTGAAACTTTCCCAAATGCTAAAATCGAAATAACGACGAGGCATACCCGCTAAACCTTGATAATGCATAGGCCAGAAAATTAAATAAGCACCGGCTAATGTCACCCAAAAGTGAATATACCCTAATGAATTATTTAAATAGCGACCATACATTTTAGGGAACCAGTGGTATACACCGGCAAACATTCCAAACATAGAAGCCACACCCATTACAATATGGAAATGCGCTACTACGAAATAACTATCGTGTAAATAAATATCTAAAGCAGCGTTACCCAACCAAATACCTGTTAAACCACCAGAGATAAATAAACTTACAAATCCGATAGCGAATAACATACCTGGCGTGAAACGAATATTACCTCTCCATAAAGTAGTTAACCAGTTAAATACTTTAATACCAGAAGGTATTGCAATTAATAAAGTTAAAAGAACGAATACCGATCCTAAGAATGGGTTTAATCCTGTAACGAACATATGGTGCGCCCAAACTAAGAAGGCTAAAATAGCAATGGAAAACAAAGAGCCCAACATGGCCATATAACCAAAGATAGGTTTACGAGAATTCACAGATATAATCTCAGATACCATACCCAAGGCTGGTAATAAGATAATGTAAACCTCAGGGTGACCTAAGAACCAGAATAAGTGTTGATATAAAATAGCAGACCCGCCTTCGTTAGATAAAGCACCTACTCCATTCACAAAAATATCAGATAGATAAAAACTAGTATCAAAGTTTCTATCAAAAATTAATAAGATTAAACCAGACAATAATACTGGGAAAGATAATACCCCTAATACTGCTGTAAAGAACAATGCCCAAATAGTTAAAGGTAAGCGCGTCATAGTCATTCCTTTAGTACGCATGTTCAAAATAGTAGCGATATAGTTCAAGCCTCCTAATAAAGAAGAGACTACGAATAAGGCCATTGAAATAAGCCATAAGTCCATACCTGTTTTAGAACCAGGAGAGGCATCATGTAATGCAGATAATGGAGGATAGGCCGTCCAACCACCACTGAAAGGTCCTGTTTCTACAAATAAAGAAGACATCATGACCATACTAGCGGTAAAGAAAAACCAATAGCTTAACATATTCATAAATGGAGACGCCATATCGCGTGCACCAATTTGTAATGGAATTAAAAAGTTAGCAAAGGTACCCGACAAGCCTGCCGTTAATACAAAGAATACTAATACAGTTCCGTGTGTGGTTACTAAAGCATAGTAAGCTGCTGGTGTAATTTGACCACCCTTTGCCCACTTACCTAAGAGAGATTCTAACCAAGGAAAACTAGAATCAGGATACCCTAATTGCAAACGGAATAATACGCTCATTAAACCACCTAGTACTGCCCAAACCATACCCGTGATCAAGAATTGCTTCGCGATCATTTTATGGTCTTGACTAAATACATATTTAGTTAAGAATGTATCATGGTGTTCGTGATGACCATGATCATCATGTCCGTGTCCTTCATGATTATGTAATGCTGCTTCGTGACTCATACCTTTTATTTAAATATTTTTAATCTTTCTATTTTAAAAATTCTAAGTACTTAGTTTGCTTCATTTTAAAACTTACTAAAACTTAAAATTGTTTTTACATTTTTGCTGTGCTTGCTTTAGCAGTTGTATCTGCTGCTGCTACCGGCACTGCAGTGGGATCCTTTTCAGGAAAAGCAGTGAAGTATTGTGGCTTTTGTTTTGCCATCCACATATCATACTCTTCTTGATCTACCACTTCTATAATTCCTTTCATAGAGTAGTGACCATTACCGCACATTTGATCACAAGAAATTTCATAACTGAAATTGGGGTTACCTGTTTTCTCACGCATTTCTTTAGTAGTATAAAGAGGCGTAAACCACATGGTGGTAGGAATACCAGGCACGGCGTCCATCTTTAAACGGAAATGCGTTAATCCCACATCATGTATTACATCTCTTGAACCAAGTATTAATTTAATAGGAGTGCCTTTCACCACATACATTGTTTGCTCTGTTAAAATATCATCCTTAGAATAATTGTCGTCCCATACAATACCCACAGAGTTCGTAGCAGGGTCAATATTCTTATAATATTTTTTTCCAAACACAGCGTCTTTTCCTGGATAACGGAATATCCATCCAAATTGTTTTCCAGTCACTTCTACGACCAATGCATTCTTAGGCGCTTCCGATGTGAAGAAAAACCAGTTGCGTAAACCAAACACTACAAGAATTGTTAATGCAATAGCAGGAATAGCTGTCCAAAGTAATTCTAATTTAGTGCTATGCGTAAAGAAGAATATTTTACGATTTTTATCTTCTTGGTATTTATACGCAAACCAAAATAATAAAAATTGGGTAATCACAAATACAATACCAGTCACAATTAAGGTTATAAAAAGCATTTCATCTACTTTCTCTCCTTGAACACTTGCCGCACCTTGTGCTAATTGCGTTTTACCATAGTAGATTTTATTACAAAAATAAATACCTACAAAGCCTAGGACCAAAAAAGCAACCATCAAAAATCCGTTGATTTTGTTGTTTTGTTGACGACTGGCTTCTTCGCCTTTTAAAATAGATACGTACTCACTTGCTTTGGCAATTTGAAAAATTACCACAAAAATAAAGACGATGATTGTAACAGATAATATTAAACTCATAATTTGTTTTTTCTAAATCAAAAATTATACTTGATGAATGATACTCTCTTTAAGGAAAGGATGGTATTTAGGTATTAAAGGCTTGCTCGCTAAAGAACGCGCTACCATTAATATCATCACACCCACGAAGAAAGATAAAATACCAAAATCTAACCAACCTAATGAAACGTGCTCTTTCATTAAAGAACCCATTACCATTTGATAAAAATCAATCCAGTGTCCAAATAAAATAAGTACCGCCATGAAGGCTACTAAAGTAAAATTACGTTTAGCAGAACGCTTCATTAATATAATTAATGGGCAAAGGAAATTGATAAATAAGTTTAAGAAGAAAATAGGTTTGTAAGCTCCTTGCACACGGTGCTTGAAGTAAACGGTTTCTTCAGGAATATTTGCATACCAAATAAGCATGTATTGAGAGAACCATAAATAAGTCCAGAATATAGAGAAGGCGAACATGAATTTACCCACGTCATGTAAATGCTCGCTATTCGATAATTCCATATAGCCTTTGTTTTTCATGTACACTAACCATAAAGCGATTAAGGCCATACCTGCTACAAATGAACTTGCAAAAGTATACCAGCTATACATAGTAGAATACCAATGCGCGTCAAGGCTCATTAACCATAACCAAGGAATAGTAGAGGCTACTGTTAAACCAAACCACACTAAGAAAAATCCAGAGCGGGTCATGCTTCTAATATTAAACTTATGCGCAGTTTCGTGATCCATTGGAGCGATATCTGCTTCTAAACTAATTTGACGCATTCTATATCCAAAATAACTCCATAATATAATAGTAAGTGAAGTCCAAATAATAAAGAAAGTAGGATTCAAGAAACCCACTTTACCTTTTAAGATAGGATCCTTGGCCACTGCTTCCGCATCTAACCAATGATAGATATGATGATTGTGACTTAATATAACATAGAATAATACTAATAATGTGATACCACCAAAAATGGGTACTAAGGTAGAAATAGCTTCTGCAATTCTTCTAAAAGATTGCATCCAAGCAGCTTGTGCCATGGTGCTAAAACATATAAAGAACATTGCAGCATTGGTTACTAAAGTCCAAAAAATAGTATTGTACATTAAGGTTCCCCAAAAATGTACTTGCTCATGTTCGTCCGAACTAAATCCTTTGGTAAACATACCGTATAATAAAGCAGCGGCGCCTATGCCTATTAATGCATAAGACCATGTTTTAAGTTTACCAGGAATTTCGAATTGCTCTTTAATAGATGCCATCTTACTTCTTTTGTTTATTCTTAATATATTTTATAATCATCCAGCGTTGACGCTTGCTTAATTGAGACGCATATGAACCCATCAAGTTTTTTCCGTAAGCAACAGAATAAAACATTTGACCAGCTGGCATGTTCTCATATTTAGCATCGCCTACTAATGTAGCAGGTTTTGCAGCATAAGGGCCATTACCATCTTTATATAAAGGACCATTACCATCTAATTTTGCTCCATGACAAATTCCACAGTTCACTAAATACAAACGCTCTGCTTCTGCAATATCTCTTCCCACTAAAGAATCAATGGGGTTTGGAACTAATTTAGAAGCATTGTAATTCGTTGTATCGCCTGGCTTATCTATTGCATAAGGGAAAGGCATTTCCTTGCCACGCGCAATGGTACCAGCCACTGGCTTTGCATCAAAATGAATGCCTTGGTCTTTTAAGTAAGTCAAATCGGTGTAAGATTCGATGGCACGGCTATAGGCCATATCGGGCATATAGACAGTACCAGGTGTGCGCTTCACTTCTTCACAGCTTACCAATGTAATCGCTGCGATAGCAATAGTTAAAAGCAGATTCTTATTAATGTTATTTTTATTCATCGTTCTGGTTAGATTATACTTGATCTAATTATTTCGTTCTCTAATTATTTATAGTACTTAAAGGGCTACTTGTTTATTGTTATATAAATCATCGTTCTTATCATAAGTACCAAACCACCACTCTTCTTCTGCTACTTGTACATCCGTTTCAATAGCGCCATTGGTTTTTAAGAAGGCTAGTAAATCATCTGTATTGGTTTTATCAGTACACTCAATAACCATTACAAATAAATCGTCGGTAGCACGCTTATGAAAATGATGTTTTTTAACACCTGGTGCTAATTGACATAACCAGCAAAAAGTCATTACCATACCTACGGCTGCAAACAAAACGGTTAACTCAAATATAATAGGCACCCAGGCTGGTAAAGCAAAATGGGGTTTACCTCCAATATTTAAAGGCCAGTCTTTTGTGAAAATCCAACTGATGGT
>ENA-ORFA01000170-ORFA01000170.1-marine-metagenome-genome-assembly--contig:-NODE-170-length-28728-cov-10.274720_pt1 | contig 28728 bp, 26 predicted proteins | sample MGYA00248621_ERZ508587 | MGnify/ENA primary metagenome ERZ508587 (study PRJEB26250, sample SAMN06266239) | marine metagenome | isolation source: Columbia River Estuary | place: USA:Columbia River... | reverse complement strand
GAGTAATAAATATCGATGTAATCAGTTTGCAAACGGCGCAGTGAATCGTCGCAAGCAGCCAAAATATTCGCAGCCGACAAACCAGGCCGAGTGTTGAGAAGTGCAACCTTTGTTGCTATCACGAATTTTTGTCGATCTTTCTTTTTCAGCCAATGGCCAATCAGTGTTTCTGACTCACCGCCTTCATTGCCAGGCTTCCACTGTGAATAAACATCTGCGGTATCGATGAAATTGCCGCCATGCGATGCATAAGCATCCAGCACAGCATTCGATTCTTGTTCGTCAGCACTCCAGCCAAAGACATTGGCCCCAAGGCAAAGTGGGTGAACGCGTAAATCAGTTTTTGGAATTTTGATCATGGACTTGCTGGTTCAGTGTTTTGCGTCAAGGTCGAGAGGGTAGATAGGGCGCCGCACATTTTTGGTGAGTTTGCCCTGGCAAATCGGCTAATGGGCGTTGGCACCGGCGAGAATGTATTGGTCTCGTGATTCATTTGCGCAATGACGATCTTCATGGTTTTCCTTCATCGGTACGGCCAACAGATATGAGCAACATGGCTCGAGACTTGGCTATTTAAATTTAAAAATTAACCTGAAACTATTTTGTGAAATTGATATCGATGCGCTCAGGCATGGTTAAAAATGAATGCACGGCGTGGTAAAGCCGGTGGCGGTTCACCCCCAGCAAGGCAGCGTGTGCCAGACCGGCGATCTTGAGAATTGATTTGTCCGGGTGAGGCAACCTGGCGTAAAAAGCCAGTAGATCTTCTTCGCTGGCAATGCCGTCGTGTTCAGCGCGAACCATTAGGACGGGGCAGATGACTTTGTCCGGATCGACCAAGGGCAGTTTGCTCACCATGTCCAGGTAAGTCCCGTTGGGCACGGTATCGCCGTATTCAAGCTCAGCACGGGTAACGATGTCTGCAATACCCGGTTCAGCAGCGCCAGCGTGGTCTCGGGTGAAAACAGACTGGTAAAAAGCAGCGTCAACTTTGCGGACATTGCTGGCCAGCAACTGCGGCAACAGTTTGGCGCGTTTGATCAAGGTGGGTGCATCTTTGCCGGTCCAGACGAATGCGTCAACGATCAGGCGACTGACATGCTCTGGATAAAAATTAGCAAAGCGAGCCGCCCGGAGTGCGCCGGAAGACTGACCGAAAAAACTCGCCTGCTGCTGGCCAGTTTCTTGAATCACCAGGTCCATGGCGAGTTTCAAGTCGATCACTCCGCTTTGAATGTCTGAGTAACCGGCGCTGCGGTCAGAGTGCCCGTAACCTTCGTGGTCCATGGTCCAGACTTCGTAGCCCAGACGCACGAAGTGATCCATCATGGAGTAGTCGCTGCGACCTTCTATCTGCAGGTCAAACATGGTTTTAGCCGAATAAGATGAACCGTGAACCAGAAATAAAATTGGCCGCAGTCCGGACGTGCCAGCAAGGTATTTGCGATTGACCCACAAGCGAATACCATCTTTGTCGGCCCAAAAGTCTTGCGCCAAAATTTGAAGTTCAGAACCGTTCATTGCTTTTCCAAATTGATCATTAAAGTAAGAGCAGGGCCGCCGCACCGCTACGTGTTTCAGTCCTGCTCGGGCTTCACGAGTTTAAGCCTTGGAATTAAAAAAGGCAGCGCCAGGGAGACGGCCGAAAAGAAGACCAAGGTCGCAGAAATACCGCTGCTGACAAACACTGTTGGGTTGCCATCTGACAGCGTCAGGGCCTGGCGAAACGATTGCTCCATGATGCCTGCCAATACCAGCGAAAGCACCAGCGGAGGAATAGGAATCTCGACCTTGTCGAAAATATAACCCAGTACCCCGAAGAAAAGTACCAGGTACAGCTCGACCATGCTGCCGTTGATGGCAAAAGTTCCCAGCACCGAAATGGCAATGATCAGCGGATACAGAATTCCGCTGGGTATGTAGAGCAAACGCACAAACACACCAATGAGTGGCAGGTTCAAGATCAGCAGCATCACATTGCCGATGTACATGCTGTCAATCAAGCCCCAAACCAAGTCTGGCCGGTTTTGAAACAACAGCGGCCCAGGCTGAATGCCGTGCATGATGAAGGCGCCCATCATGACTGCGGTCGCTCCACCGCCGGGCACGCCTAGGGTCAGTAGAGGCACCATGGCGCCAGCCGTGTCGGAGTTGTTAGCGGCCTCTGGGCCGGCCACACCTTCAATGGCGCCCTTGCCAAACTCCTCGGGATTTTTGGACAAACGTTTTTCAGTCGAATAAGACAGCAAAGAGGCAATGGTGCCGCCGGCGCCAGGCAAGATGCCGATTAAAAACCCCAGGATAGAGCCGCGCCAGATGGGGCCTTTGGAGCGGCGCCATTCTTCCTTTGTAATCCAGAGCTTGCCGGTGATGCGCATGGCCGGATCGCTGGTGCCTGTATGTATTTTTTCCAAGCCACGAAACACCTCGGCCAGCGCAAACATACCGACCACCACGACGATAAAACCAATGCCATCTTGAAACTCGGCAATGCCGGCGGTAAATCTTTGTTGACCGCTTTGCAGGTCAATTCCGATGGTGGCAATCATCAATCCTAAAATTGTAGATAGCAGGCCCTTGGCGGGAGATTTGCCGGAAAGCGAAGCCACCGCGGTCAGGGCAAACAGCATCAGCGTAAAGTATTCGGCGGGCCCAAACTTCAAGGCGGTTGAGGCTAGCGGCACTGCAAACAGCGTCAGTGCGACCACGCCAAGCGTGCCGGCAATGAAAGAGCCGATGGCCGAGATCGCGAGTGCCGCACCGGCGCGGCCGTTGCGAGCCATTTCATAGCCGTCGATCGAAGTCATCACCGAAGCGGCTTCTCCCGGTGTGCGAATCAAGATCGCGGTGGTCGAGCCGCCGTATTTAGTGCCGTAGTAAACGCCGGCCATCATGATCAGGCCTGAGGCCGGGTCCATGCCATAGGTGACCGGTATCAAAAGTGCGATGCTGGCTGACGGACCGATGCCCGGCAAAATGCCGACAATCGTGCCGATCAGTACGCCTACAAAGGTGTACCAGAGATTGATAGGCATGAGCGCCACACCAAAGCCATTGATGATGTGGTTGAAAGTTTCCATGCGGTGCAGAAAGTTTAAAAGGGCAGCACGCCAGCTGGGATCTGCACGCCGAAGAAGCGAGAGAAGGCCAGATAGCTGCCCAAGCTGAAACCAGTTGCTGTTAGGACGTTCGCCGTGGATTTGCCTGGGTTAAATATGGTCATCAATGCGAACAGATACAGCGCTGTAGCGACTGCATAACCGAGCCAGTTGAAGACGAAAAAATAGCCCAGAGTGCTGAGAACCATGGCCGCAATAAAGAAATAGCCTCTGATTCCCTTCGGCCCTTCTGGTGCCGAAGAATCGCCCGGCACTGCTTGATTGGAAGCCTGCTCGCGGGCCTTGGCTTTTGTGCCGGCCAGTGTTTCTAGCCAAAGAAGAAACGCTGCAATCAACAAACCAATGATCAGTAATCTGGGAATCGCTTTAGGACCAATCGGGTCGCCTATCAGCGACTCCTTGATCTGCTCGGTCGCAAACCAGTAAATTGCGGCCAGCAGCACAGTTGCCAGCACGATGAATTTGTCTGATTTCATCACACCAAACCTGAGTCATCCAGCCTGTCGGCCAAGCGCTGTAGTTGACAACTCATTTGGCCAAGCCGATTTCAACCAGCACGGCCTTCATGGCCACGTAGTCCTTTTCTAAGTCTTGCTTGAAGGCATCGCCGACGGTGAAGTCGTTGGTCCAGAAGTTTTTCTCAAGGTCGGCTTTCCATTCGGGGGTTTGAACCACTTGGCGCAACACGCCTTCCCAGCGGGTGATTTGAGCGGGGGTCATGCCTTTGGGGCCCATGACAGCGCGCCAGTTGCCCCACACCACATCAACCCCTTGTTCTTTCCATGTGGGTATTTTAGAAAAATCGCCTGGCAAACGTTGGCTGGACGCAACCCCCACGGCGCGCAATTTACCGGCAGCCATGTGCGGGCTGACGTTTCCTGCCGCCGTGACCACCATGTCGATATGCCCGCCCATGAGTGCTGTTAAGGCATCGGCGGAACCTTTAAAAGCAAGCACTTTGAGCGCTTTGGCTTCACCACCGATGCCCTTCATGAGCAAGCCCGCAGCAACATGGTTGTGGCCGCCGAGTGCACCGGCAAAACCAATTGACAAGGACCTTGGATTGGCTTTGAGTTTGTCAACGACATCTTTGCCAGTCTTCAGTGCCGAGTCGGCGTTGACGGCAAAGACCGAGTAGTCATTGATCATGGAGGCGATCGGCGAAAAATCCTTGTGATTTTGCGAACTGCTGCCGGTGATGTGGCTGGCCAGCAAAGTTGGCGTGGTAACCATCAGGAAATGCGCATCACCTGCATGCTGGGTCATGTAGTTGAGCTGAATATTGCCACCACCACCCGTTTTGTTGACTACCGTCATGGTGGTATTGATCAGTTTTTTGCTAGCCACTGATTTTTCAATGGCGCGGGCGGTTTTGTCGTTGCTGCCGCCGGGCGCGGCATAAACCACAATTTCTACATTTTTAGTGGGCTCCCAAGTCTGTGCATGACCTGCGGTCATAAAGGACAGGAATGTCAATAAGCTGAGTGATGAGATCTTGAGACAATTCAAAGCCAACATAGATAAGTCAATAACCGAAGAGTTGATAAAAGAGGCGCCCTAAAGGCTGAACTGCTTTTTTACCTCAGATCACGGCTGCATTGAATGCGGATTTCCCTTAGTTTGGCCTTAGGCAAGCAGTCGCGTTCAGCAAACACCCAGTGGAATTTTTGGATGGATTGTGATACCGTTTAAATAATTTCCCTGCTGGAGATCTTTATTTCATACGCTATCCACGCCATTGATCCTGCAAGACCCACTTTCATTGGAGAGGTTTCAGGTATTGACCTCACGCGTAGGCTGAAAGAAGAAGAGGTCAGTGCAATCCATGCCGGCATGGACCGCTTCGGTGTGTTGGTGTTTCATGACCAACATTTTGAAGATGAGCAACAAATCGCTTTTAGCCGTCAACTCGGAATGCTGGAAGAAGCTACCGGGGACATCATGTCTGAAAAGGACCGGCGCCTCAGCATGGATTTGAACGATATTTCGAACCTCGACAAAAACGGCGAATTACTTCCTCGCGATGACCGCCGGCGTTTGTTTGGTTTGGGTAATTTGTTGTGGCACTCAGACAGTTCGTTCAAGGAGGTGCCAGCCAAGTATTCAATGCTTTCGGCACGCAAGATTCCTTTAGCCGGTGGCAATACAGAATTCGCTGACATGCGCGCTGCATATGACGCGCTGGACGATGAGACGAAGAGCGAGGTGCACAACCTGATTTGCTTGCACAGCCAGATTTTTTCTCGAGGTGTTTTGGGCTTTGATGATTTCACAGACGCCGAGCGCGCAAAGTGGGCGCCAGTGCGCCAAGGTTTAGTGCGGCGGCACCCCAACACAGGTCAGCTTTCGCTTTATCTGGCAAGCCATGCCGGTGGCATTGAGGGGTGGCCAATGCCGGAGGCGCGTTCCTTTTTACGTGACCTGAACGAACATGCCACGCAGCGCCAATTTGTCTACGCGCATGTATGGCGTCCATGGGATCTGGTCATGTGGGACAACCGCGTTACGATGCACCGTGCACGTCGCTATGATCCAAAAGAAGTGCGCGACATGCGCAGAACTACGTTGACCAATGAGGTGTCGAGTTTAGAGCAGAGGCCAGTTTGAGTGCTTTTTGAGCGCCGTACTTTTTTCGTTTACTTTGCTGCAAGTCCCATGCTTCTAGAAATGACCTCTTTCATGATTTCATTGGTGCCCCCGTAAATTCTTTGCACACGCGCATCTGCAAAGGCTCGGGTGATGGGGTAATCCCACATGTAGCCATAACCACCGTGCAACTGCACACATTCATCCATCACTTTGCACTGCAGATCGGAGCACCAATATTTGGCCATGCTAGCGGTTTGGGTGTCTAACTGGCCCAAACTCACCAGTTCACAGCATTTGTCAATAAATACCCTGGCAATCTGAACTTCAGTTTGCATCTCAGCAAGTTTGTACCGCGTGTTTTGATAATTGGCGATAGCCTGTCCGAAGACTTTCCGATCTTGGGTGTATTGCACGGTCCAATCAATGGCGGCCTGGGCCGCAGAAACTGCACTTATAGCTATTTGGAGTCGCTCCCAAGGCAGTTGTTCCATCAGGCAAATAAACCCTTTGCCTTCGTAGTGAGGCCCGCCCAGCAATTGGGTAGCTGGAACTTTGACATTGTTGAAAAATAACTCTGAAGTATCTTGTGCTTTGAGACCTAATTTTTTCAATCGTTTGCCTTTTTCAAAGCCCGGCATGCCACGTTCAATTAAAAACAAACTGGTCCCTTTAGCGCCTGCGCTAGGGTTAGTTTTTGCCACCACTATCACCAGATCGGCATGCCAACCATTTGTGATAAATGTTTTGCTTCCATTCAGTAGATAGGAGCCATCGGGTTGCTTGATAGCACTTGTTTTGACACCCTGAAGATCAGAGCCTGCCGCCGGTTCACTCATGGCAATGGCACCCACTATTTCACCTGAAGCAAACTTGGGCAAGTACTTTTGCTTCTGTGATTCAGTGCCGTAATTCAAAATATAAGGAGCAACAATTTCGTTGTGTAGGCCATAACCGATACCAGTAAAGCCCGCACGGCCCAACTCTTCCATTTGAACCACAGAATAAAGCTTGTCAGCACCTGCGCCGCCATAAACCTCGGGAAGCGTCATGCACAAAAATCCATTGGCGCCTGCTTTGACCCAGACTTCGCGATCGACATAGCCTTGTTCCTCCCAGGCTTCGTGAAATGGCGCGATTTCTTTGTCCATGAAGCGTTTGAAACTATCACGAAAAGATTCGTGATCAAGCGTAAAGAGAGTTCTTGAGATCATGGTTTGTCCTGATGAAAGTGCATTTGATGGACACATAGCTAGCGCTTCTTAAAAGTATACTCGTCTCGAATGCAAAGTTTTGCAGTCCTTGATGGCCTCAAATTTTTGGAGATGCTATGTCCGAAGCATTTGTATACGATGCAATTCGCACACCACGCGGAAAAGGGAAAAAAGACGGCAGCCTGCATGAGGTCAAGCCCGTTGATTTACTGGCAGGTGTGTTGGCGCAACTTCAAAGCCGCAATCAACTCGATACGGCCGCTGTTGACGATGTGGTCATGGGCGTGGTGTCGCCCATAGGAGAGCAGGGCTCGGTGGTGCCCAAGGTGGCCGCGCTTAAAGCCGGCTGGGATTGGCAATGTGCGGGGCTTCAAGTCAATCGGTTTTGTGCTTCTGGTTTAGAAGCGGTCAACTTGGCCGCTATGAAGGTTCGAAGTGGATGGGAAGAGTTGGTGGTGGCGGGTGGCTTAGAAAGTATGAGCCGAGTTCCCATTGGTGCAGATGGCGGTGCATGGGCTCAAGATCCAGAAACAAACAGTGCTACTTTGTTTGTGCCGCAAGGTATTGGGGCTGATTTGATTGCCACCCTTTGCAGCTTCAGTCGATATGACTTAGATGCCTTTGCAGTGGAGTCACAAAAGCGCGCTACACACGCCAGAGCCAGTGGCTACTTTGATGGTTCTGTGGTCCCCGTTTTAGACAAGCTGGGTCAAGTCATTCTGGCCCAAGATGAATTCATCAAACCCCAAACGACGACTGAAACTTTGGGTGCACTTCGGGCCTCTTTTGAACAGTTAGGAGCTATGGGATTTGATGCAGTGGCTTTACAGCGCTATCCGCAAGTAGAGCGTATTTTTCATGTGCACCACGCAGGCAATTCCTCTGGCATTGTCGATGGTGCTGCCGCAGTGCTCATTGGCAGCGAGGCGGCAGGGAAAATTCATGGTCTGAAGCCACGCGCCAGAATTGTGGCGGCAGCATTGTCGGGCGCTGATCCCACCATCATGCTCACCGGCCCCATGCCCGCAACTAGAAAAGCGCTCACCAAGGCAGGTCTCAGAATTGATCAGATTGATTTGTTTGAAGTCAACGAAGCCTTTGCTGCAGTGCCACTCAAGTTCATGCAAGAAATGGGCGTGTCGCACGATCGCGTCAATGTCAATGGCGGTGCCATTGCCATGGGTCATCCGCTTGGTGCTACAGGCGCCATGATTCTTGGAACTTTGATTGATGAATTACACCGTCGACAACTCCGCTATGGTTTGGCCACACTCTGTGTGGGAGGTGGTATGGGCATTGCCACCATCGTTGAACGCGTTTAAGAGAAGGCGGCCCCATGATTTTGAAAACATTGCGCTACGAGATTGAGCAACAGATTGCTACCATTACGTTCGATGAGCAGGGCTCGCCCGTCAATACCATGTGCTTGCAATGGCAAGATGATTTAGAGCAGGTTGCAAAGGAGCTTGTCAAAGATCGATCAAAGCTTCAAGGCGTTGTTTTGGCTTCCAACAAATCGACTTTCTTCGCAGGCGCTGATTTAAAGGGTGTCATGCGATCAAGCTCGGCTGATGGCCCTCGGGTATTTGTTGAAATTGAACGCATCAAGAAAAATTTCAGGACAATTGAGACGCTAGGTATTCCAGTTGTCAGTTGTTTGAATGGAAGTGCCTTGGGCGGTGGCTGGGAAGTTGCGCTGATTGGCCATCACAGAATTGCAATCCGCAATCCTAAAATTCAGTTTGGTTTGCCCGAAGTGACTTTGGGCCTCATTCCCGGCGGTGGCGGTATTACCAAGATGACGCGCACATTAGGACTGCTTGCGGCCCAGCCTTATATTTTGGAAAGTAAGTTGTTTGGTCCTGAGCAAGCTTTGAAACTCGGTTTGGTGAATGAGTTGGTCGAGACTGATTCAGAGCTTCGCAAATGTGCCTTGGCCTTTATTACAGCATCTCAGAACAAGCCGGAGGCTTGTCTGCACCTTTGGGACCGCAAGGACTACAAGATGCCTGGCGGAACGCCCCATAACCCCAAATTGGCGGGCCTGTTGAGTTTGGCGCCTGCAGCATTGAAACAAAAATCCCGCGGTTTGTATCCGGCACCAGAGGCTGCTTTGGCTGCCATGGTGGAAGGGGCGCTGGTCGACTTTGACACAGCCATGCGCATTGAGAGCCGCTATCTGGCAGGCCTGATGACCAGTGGTATTGCGCGCAACATGATCAATACCATCTTTTTCAACATGAACAGCATTAAAAGCGGCCATAGTCGTCCTGCGGGTGTACCTCGCTATCGACCCCAGAAGGTTGGCATTTTAGGCGCGGGCTTGATGGGATCTGGCATTGCATACAGCCAAGCCAGTCGGGGTATTGCGTCTGTTCTGAAAGATGTAACGATTGAAAAAGCTGAAAATGGCAAAGCCTACAGTGCGGCACTCTCGCAAAAGTTAGTGGAAAAAGGTGGTATCACGGCAGACCAACAAGCAACTTTGTTGAACTTGATACACGCCACAGACAATACGCAAGACTTGAAAGGATGCGATCTCATCATTGAAGCAGTCTTCGAACAGCGTGATCTCAAATCTATGGTTACCAAAGAAGCGCAAACCATGCTGGCTGAGGGTGGGTTTTTTGCAAGCAACACATCGACCTTGCCCATTAGCGGGTTAGCCACTGCCAGCAATCATCCTGAGAAATTTATTGGCATTCATTTCTTCAGCCCTGTAGAAAAGATGAAGTTGGTTGAGATTATTCGGGGTGAAAAAACCGATGATGAAACCATTGCACGCGCTTACGATTATGTTCAGGCATTGGGTAAGCTGCCCATTGTCGTGAATGACTCACGAGGTTTTTATACCAGTCGAACCTTTGCCACTTTCGTCATGGAAGGTGCTGCCATGTTAGGCGAGGGCATTCCAGCGCCAGTCATTGAAAATCTGGCCATGCAAGTTGGCATGCCCGTTGGTCCATTGGCCGTGATCGATGAAACTGCGCTGACTTTGTCGGTTCATGTTTTAGAACAAACTCGCGAAGATTTCAAGAAAGAAGGGCGTTCTTATGCTGAAAGCCCAGGAGAATTATTGGTCGAAAGAATGGTCAAAGAATTCAAGCGAGGTGGGCGAGCATCGGGTGGCGGTTTTTACGATTACCCAGCCGGACAAAAAAAGATGCTGTGGCCTGAATTGAAAAAAATATTTGAAAAGAGCCATGTCACATTTGATCTGCAGGATATTAAAGACCGAATTCTTTTTAGACAAGCGATTGAAACTGCTAGGTGTTTAGACGAAGGTGTTCTGACATCCGTACACGAAGGCAACGTCGGCTCTATTTTCGGCATCGGCTACCCAGCTTGGACGGGTGGTGCTTTGCAATTCATTTACAGCATGGGAGTTCCAAATTTTGCTAAGCGAAGTCAAGTACTCGCCGCTCAATTTGGTGATGGGTTCAATGTCTCTAAACGGGTATTGGAAACTCTTGAGAAATACAAACCGATCTACTAGTTCAAACACCCATGGAGTGCCCTCGATGAAATCTAGCGCAGATGTAAGCAGCACCATGATGAAGGTGGACTTGTCCATCAATCATTTCTTGGACCGAGCGGGCACTTTGTTCCCTACAAACGAAATCGTTTCGAGACTGCCTGATAAATCTCTCGTCAAGCATACCTACGCACAGTTTTATGACCGCACACGAAGCTTGGCCCAAGGCTTGAAAGATTTGGGTCTGAAAAAAGGCGATCGGGTGGCCACCTTGTGTTGGAACCACCATGCGCATTTGGAATGTTACTTTGGCATTCCTGCGGCTGGCGGTGTCATGCACACTTTGAATTTGCGTCTTTCTCCCGACGAAATTGCTTGGATTGCAAACGATGCTAAAGACCGTTTTTTGATCATCGATGACATTTTGCTGCCGCTCTATCGCCAAATTGAGCACAAGTACAACTTTGAGAAAGTCATCGTGTTTCCCTTTTCTGGCGCCGATGTGCCTGCAGAGTTCATGAATTATGAACAGTGGTTGGCCGGCACGGATGGCAGCCATTTTGAATACGCTGCACACTCGGAAGACGATCCGGTTTCCATGTGCTACACCTCTGGCACCACAGGTCGCCCTAAAGGGGTGGTCTACTCGCACCGCTCCACGGTGCTGCACACGCTTGTCGCATCCTTGGGTGATTTTTGGTCTTTGCGCGGCACCGATGTGGTTTTACCTGTCACGCCCATGTTCCATGCCAACAGCTGGGGCATCCCCTATGGTGCGGTCATGATGGGCGTCAAAATGGTTTTTCCAGGTCCGCACCTGCACCCAGACGACTTGTTGGACCTGATGCAACTGGAGCCGCCTACTTTGTCATTGGGCGTGCCCACTATCTGGATGGGTTTGATTCAGGCTTACGAAGCGGCTTTGACCCAACAACCGGGCCGCTGGAAACTACCGGCTGGCATGCGCAGCTTGGTGGGAGGTGCAGCAGTTCCCGAAGCGCTAATACGCGCATTTGACAAACATGGCATCTGGATTTTGCAGGGTTGGGGCATGACCGAAACTTCGCCAGTCTGCACCATTTCTTACCCTAAGGCCGAATTGCGCGATGCGACTATGGATGAGCGCTACCGCCGCGCTGCCATGGCCGGCATTCCGGTGCCCTTGGTTGATTTGCGCATCCGCAACGATGAAGGCCAAGATCAAGCTTGGGACGGACAGCATGTGGGAGAGTTACAGGTGCGAGGCCCCTTTATTACTGGCAGCTACCATCATGTGCCAGTGAGCGAAGATAAATTCACAGACGACGGATGGTTGCGAACTGGCGATGTGGCCAGCGTAGACAGCATGGGCTTTGTGCGCATTACTGACCGCACCAAAGACTTGATCAAATCTGGCGGAGAGTGGATCAGCTCGGTTGATTTGGAAAACGCACTGATGGCGCATCCCGGCATTGCCGAAGCGGCAGTCATCGCTATTCCAGACGAAAAATGGAGCGAACGGCCTTTAGCTTGTGTTGTGGCCAAACCTGGCCAGGCTCCGCAAGCCGAAGAACTGGCAGCCCATTTGCTGAAAATGGGCTTTGCCAAATGGCAAGTTCCCGACCGCTATGAATGGATCGCAAGTGTGCCTCGCACTTCAACAGGTAAGTTTTACAAACTTAAGCTTCGAGAAATGTTTCCGAATTGACCGTGCTCGGGAAACTCCCGATGGTCACTGGATTTCTTTCTGACACGATCTGGTTAAGTTTATATATTTACTTCACATGTCCTAAAGGGAATGGATGATCGTACAGGATTCAACTTTCGAGTCGCGACCTAAAGCCGATACACCGGTGTTGCTCTCGGTTTCGCAAGTCACCGTCAAATTCCGCGGCATTGTCGCCTTAGATGGTGTTTCCTTTGATGTTCAGCAAGGTCAGATTGCTGGCCTCATCGGCCCCAACGGTGCTGGCAAAACCACCTTGTTCAATTGCCTTTCACGCTTGTACGACTACAGTGAGGGTGAAATTCATTTTGAGGGGCAAAGCCTCCATGGCATGACACGCCACAAGACGGCCGAAATTGGAATTGGACGGACCTTTCAGAACCTGGCACTTTACAAAACCATGTCGGTGCTGGACAACATCAAGGTTGGCTCACACTGCCGTGCAGAAAAAGGCTTTCTGGCCCACGCTCTGCGTCTACCAGGCGTGCGTCAAGAAGAAGCCAAAATTCACCAGAACGCCATGCAACTGGTCGAATTTTTAGATTTGCAATCTGTGGCCTTGCGCAAAGTTTCCGACTTACCTTTCGGCACACAAAAACGCGTGGAACTTGCCCGTGCTTTAGCGAGCCAGCCCAAACTGTTGTTGCTTGACGAACCAGCCGCAGGTCTGAACCATGAAGAAGTGAACGCCTTGGGCCATCTGATTAAGAGAATCCGTGATGAATTCAAGATCACAGTGCTTTTGGTGGAACACCACATGAGTCTGGTCATGAGCATCTCAGACAAAGTGGTGGCTCTGAATTTCGGCAAAAAAATTGCCGACGACACACCGGCTGAAGTGCGTCAACATCCCGATGTGATTCAAGCTTACCTGGGGTCTTCAAAATGAGCCGAATGCTTCTGGAAGTCAAAGACCTTTTTGCCGGCTATGGCGCCACCGAAGTGCTGCATGGCCTATCGATGCAAATTGAAGAGGGCAGTATCACGACCTTGCTAGGCGCCAACGGTGCAGGTAAAACCACCACGCTGCGTGCATTGAGCAAGATGATCAAAGTTCGCGGCCAAATACTGTTTGATGGTCAAGCCATTGAAGGCAAGGCCACTGAAGACATTGTTCGATTGGGTGTGGCCCATGTGCCCGACGGCCGTGGCACCTTCGGCAGTCTTTCCACAGAAGAAAATTTGCAACTGGGCAGTTACACCCGCAAAGACAAACACGAGGTGGCACTCGATCAGGAGAAGATGTACAGCTACTTTCCCCGTTTGAAAGAAAGGCGGAATCAGCAAGCTGGCACCCTCTCCGGCGGTGAGCAACAAATGCTGGCCATTGCAAGGGCACTGATGCTGCGCCCCCGATTGCTGCTGCTGGACGAACCTTCGTTTGGCTTGGCACCGCTCATTGTCCGAGAGATTTTTGACATCATGCAAACCATCAATCAGAGAGACAAAGTGACGATCTTGTTGGTTGAACAAAACGCTGCCATGGCACTTGATCTGGCCAATTACGCCTACCTTTTGGAAACCGGCAAACTGGTTTTGTCGGGTCTTTCGAAAGACCTGAAACAAGACGAAGCTGTTCGTCGCTCTTACCTCGGTCACTGAGAACACCAACATGGAAACTTTTATTCACCAAGTTGTTGCTGGCATTGCCGCGGGCGGGGTTTACGCCAGCCTTGCCTTGGCGCTCGTGATGATTTACCAATCGACGCACCACATCAATTTTGCACAAGGCGAAATTGCAATGTTTGCCACTTACATGGCGTGGACCCTGATCAACGCAGGCGTCTCCTATTGGCTGGCTTTCGTTTGCACCATCTTGCTGTCGTTTAGCTTGGGGGTTTTGATCCAGCGCATCATCATTCGGCCTGTAGAAAATGCGCCGGTGCTGAACATTGTGGTGGTTTTCATTGGCTTGTTGGTCATCCTGAACAGCATTGCGGGTTGGGTCTTCACCTACACCATCAAGGCTTTTCCATCTCCTTTTCCCAAAGAGCAGCCGTTTGGTTTGTTTTTCATCTCATCACACGAACTGGGCTCCATTGGCGTGACCATGGTGCTTCTGTTGTTGCTCTACAGCTTTTTCAAGTTCACTCCACTGGGACTGGCCATGCGCGCTGCAGCGCAAAATCCAGACTCTAGTCGCTTGGTGGGTATCCGCGTGGGTTGGATGTTGGCCTTGGGTTGGGGACTTGCCGCCGCCATTGGTTCTGTAGCGGGCATGATGATTGCACCAGTGGTCTTTCTTGAGCCCAATATGATGTCAGGCATCTTGCTCTATGCCTTTGCTGCGGCATTGGTCGGGGGCATTGACAGTCCAGGTGGGGCGGTGTTGGGCGGCTTCATCGTTGGCATTCTTGAAAATATTCTAGGTGCCTACGTCATCGGTACAGAGCTTAAGCTCTCGGTCGCCTTGGTATTGATCATTGTTGTGCTCACCATCAAACCTGCCGGCCTGTTCGGTAAAGTGATTGTTTCAAGGGTCTGAATTAGATGTCTTCCAATCTACCATCTACCGAAAATTCGATCCCATGGATTCGAATCGTGTTGGGCCTGATCGCAGCCTGCGTCTTGCCCTTTTTCATATCCAATTACCATGTGTTCCAAGCCTCCATGGTGTTGAGCTATGCCATTGCTTTGGTGGGTATGAATATTCTCATTGGTTACAGTGGTCAAATTTCTTTGGGACATGGCGCCTTTTTGGCCATCGGGGCCTACACCAGTGCCATTCTGATGGATAAGATGAATATTCCCTATTGGATGACCATTCCGATTGCTGCCTTCATTTGTCTGGTGGTGGGCTTTTTGTTTGGCTTACCTGCCCTGCGGCTAGAGGGCCACTACTTGGCCTTGGCCACGTTTGCACTGGCAGTGGCTTTACCTCAGTTGCTCAAGTTTAAACATCTAGAATTTCTAACGGGAGGCGTGCAAGGTATTGTGATCATGAAACCCGACCCGCCTTGGGAAACTTTGTTCGGCTTGAAACTCAACTCTGACCGTTGGCTTTATTTCTTTACCTTGGCAGTCACCGTGGTGATGTTCGTCATTGGGTGGAATTTGATTCGCGGCCGAGTAGGTCGTGCCCTGATCGCCATCCGCGATCAACCTATTGCTGCGGCCTCAATGGGCATTGATACGCCCTTGTACAAAAGTTTGGCTTTCGGTGTGAGCGCCATGTTCACAGGTGTGGCGGGTGCTCTTAGCGCTATTTTGGTAGCCTTTGTGGCACCCGACAGTTTCACCGTTTTCCTATCGATCACATTGCTGGTTGGCATGGTGATTGGCGGCGTAACTTCTTTGCCTGGTGCTTTGTATGGCGCATTATTTATCCAGTTCATTCCCAACATCGCTGATCAGATTTCCAAGGCCGCACCTTGGGCCATCTACGGAACCATGCTAATCTTGTTTATGTACACCATGCCCACTGGTATTGCAGGTGCCCTGCGTTTGTTGGGTGAGAAGTTTCGCCCAACTCGCTCTTGATTTTCAACCCTTTCTCTCAACCAAGGACCACCATGAAAAAGAGACAATTTGCCCTAACTGCTCTGTGCATTTCCCTCATTGGCTTTGCCTTACCGGCCGCCGCGCAAAAAAAATACGATCCGGGTGCTAGCGACACTGAAATTAAAATTGGCCAAACCATGCCATACAGCGGCCCAGCTTCGGCTTATGGCGTCATCGGCAAGGTTCAGGCAGCTTACTTCAAGCAATTGAACGAAACAGGTGGCATTAACGGCCGTAAGATCAACTTCATCACACTAGACGATGGCTACAGCCCGCCCAAAACGGTGGAGATGATTCGCCGTTTGGTAGAGCAAGATGAAGTCTTGTTGACCTTGGGCACATTGGGCACACCTTCCAATACCGCCATTCACAAGTACATGAATACCAAGAAAGTGCCGCACATGTTCTTGGCCACTGGCGCATCGAAATGGAACGATCCGAAAAACAATCCTTGGACCATTGGTTTTAACCCCAATTACCAATCCGAAGGCAAGCTTTATGCTCAGCATATTCTGGCCACCAAGCCCAATGCCAAAATTGCGGTACTGATGCAAAATGACGATTACGGCAAGGACTACTTCAACGGTTTCAAAGAAGGCTTGGGCGCTAAGGCTGCAAGCATGATTGTTTCCCAAGCTACCTATGAAGTGACAGACCCAACCATCGACTCTCAAATCGTCACGCTCAAGGGATCTGGTGCCGACACCTTCTTCAACATCACGACACCCAAGTTTGCAGCGCAAGCCATTCGCAAGGTCAGTGACGTGGGCTGGAAGCCCACACACTACCTGAACCAAGTCTCTGCTTCGGTGGGTAGCGTCTTGAAGCCTGCGGGTCTGGATGTCTCGGTGGGTTTGATTTCAATGAACTACATCAAAGAAGGCGCCGATAGTCGCTGGGACAATGACCCAACGATGAAGGATTTCAAAGCATTGATCAAAAAATACGCGCCTGAAGTCAGTGCGGACGATGGCAACGCCACCTATGGCTATGCGGTGGCTCAGATGATGGTGCAGGTACTTAAGCAGGCGGGTGACAACCTAACCCGCGAAAATGTCATGAAACAAGCCGCTAGCATCAAGGACTTTCAAGTGCCAATGGCTTTGCCCGGTGTACTTGCCAGCACATCACCAACTGACTTTGCATTGTTCCAAACCATGCAGTTAGTGAAGTTTGATGGCAAGACTTGGGTCGAATTTGGTAAGCCGGTTGCTGTGAAGTAGTTCACTTCACTATCTAAAAAAATGCCGCATTTTGCGGCATTTTTCATCTCTGCGACACACCCTATTGGAGACAAGGCATGAAGTCACAAGTTCATCATGGTTGCAGCATGGGCGATCTCATCATCACCGCCATTCAACGCGGTGGCGATCGTGACGCCTTTGTGCTGGCCGACTTGCACATCACCTACCGCGAAATGGGGCGCCAGGTCAGTCAAATCATTCAGGTGTTTAAGGGCATGGGGCTGCAACATGGTCAAACCATTGCCACCTTGTCCACAAATCGGCCACATGCCTTTCTTATTTCGGCAGCGGCTTATGTGATGGGGCTGCGTGTGGTGTGGATGAATCCTATGTCGTCACCCGATGATCATCTTTATCAGGTCGAAGACGCGCAAGTGCAACTTTTGATCGTGGAGCCGCATAGTTTTGGCGAGCGTGCCTTGAAGATTGTTCAGTCAGTAGACCGGCCCTTCACTGTTCTTGGGCTGGGGACTTGGGGCGAACAAATCGATGTGTTCAGTCTGATGGAACAATACAAACCTCAGACCCTTGTTTCATGCAGCCAGGAAGATGATGACTGCGTTTTGATTTACACCGGTGGCACCACCGGCAAACCCAAGGGCGTATTGCACAACCACCGTGTAATGGTCGCCATGGTGATGATGCAAATGGCTGATTTTGATTGGCCAGCCAACCCTCGCTTTTTAGCGATGACACCCATCACCCACGCCGCCGGTGCTTTGATTCCGCCAGTGCTCATGCGCTCGGGCACGGTCATCATGCACCCTGGCTTTGATGTTAAAACTTTTTGCACACTGGTTGAGCGCCACCAGGTCAATTGCACTTTCATGGTTCCCACCATGATCTACGTCTTGCTTGACTCGCCGGTGCGACAGGACCATGACCTCAGCAGTTTGGAAACCCTGATATACGGCGCAGCCGCTATAACGCCTGCACGCCTGAAAGAGGGCATTGCAGAACTTGGACCCATCTTCATGCAACTCTACGGGCAATCTGAGGCACCCATGGCCATGACAGTTTTGCACAAGCACGAACACGATCCTGTTAACCATCCGCAGCGCCTAAGTTCTTGTGGCACCCCAGTGGTAGGTATTCAACTGGCCTTGCTGGACGAGCAGGGCCAAGAGGTGCCCACTGGTGAGGTGGGTGAGATATGTGTTCGGGGTCCTCTGGTGATGCAGGAATACATCAACAAGCCGAACGAAAACGCAGTGGCTTTTCGACATGGCTGGCTCTACTCCGGAGATTTGGCCAGACGCGATGCGGATGGGTATTTGTACATTGTGGACCGATCTAAAGACATGGTGATCACCGGAGGCTTCAATGTCTATCCTCGCGAAATAGAAGATGTGTTGGCCACGCACCCCGCAGTAGCAGCCGTAGCAGTGGTGGGAGCACCTCATGAAAAGTGGGGAGAGGCGGTGCATGCGGTCCTTGTGTGGCGCTCTGGCCAAGTGGCAGAGTGGGGCGAGCTTAGCGAGATGGTGCGAGTCAAAAAAGGTGCTGTCCATGTGCCCAAATATTTTCATGCGGTAGACAAGTTGCCTACCACAGGCCTGGGTAAAGTTGATAAAAAAGCCATCCGACTGCAGGTACAAAGTCAAAACTAATGTCGACTTTAATTTCTGCTTGCATATTTTTTCTAGTGTCAGTTGAGTCCAGCCCTGACGAAACACTGCGATTATTTTGATTCGCATATTCGCAGCGTTACCTTAGAATCCAATTTATTTCCAAGCCCTGCGAGTTTGTTTGCCATTGAGGCAGTACAAGCCAATAACTCTCAACATTAAACTGGAGTCAGTGAAATGGCCAAATTGCACAATTTCAACGCGGGCTCTTACGCCTTTTTAGAAGGCGGTTTTCCCTACTCGCAAGCCGTTATTGCATTGCCTGGCTTTGCATTTCGGCGCATTCGGTTTTCAAGCGTTGTTCCGGTTGAACAAGGATTTGACTGGATTCGTCAGCACCTTCAGCAAAACAATCGGCCATTAACGGCATTGGCTGCATGCGAGCTAAGATCACCAAGCGCTTTCACGATGGCGGGCTTTCGAGATTTCAATCAAAGTTATGTGAAAGTGCTCACTGATTGGGGCCTGATTCAAAATGGCCTCAACCCTGTAGCGCGCAGCAATTTGGCACCGGCTTTTTCACCACCAGACGTTCCGGGCTTTTATGCTTTTACCTACACCGTGCCTGAAACATCCAACCAATCAGACTGGCTGATTGCTGGCAGCGGCGAATGGCCAGAGCATTTACCTTTTCCTGAAGGCATTGTGGCGCGGGGCGACACCAGCCCTGATGGCATTGAGCGCAAAGTTCGTTATGTGGTGCAAACCATGCAAGACCGGGCAAAGGGCTTACAAGCAGAGTGGAGCCGATTAACAGCCGCACAAATTTACACAGTGCATGACTTCTCAGCTTTGATTCCAACGGTGTTCAAAACTGCAGGCATGCTCAGCCCCGGACTGTCGTGGCACATTTGCAATCCGCCCATTCAAGAATTGGAGTTTGAAATGGACGCGCGCAGTGTGCAACACGAACGTGTGGTGCACATTTAAGATTTAGGTTTTGCGTTCTAGCCAAGAGCCCAAAATACCCTTGGGCATGCGGATGATGAAAAACACCAGCAAGGCGCCGTAGATCAACAAGTCTAGGCCATGAATTTGATTGCCAATTAAGACCCGCAATACTTCTTGGAGTGCCAGCAAAAATACAGCGCCGAAGGTGGGGCCTAGCATGACAAACATCCCTCCGGCAATCACGCCAAAAACCATTTGCAAAGAAATGCCAATGCCCGAGACGGTATCTGGGTTGACATAGGCTTGGTATTGCGCATACAAAACGCCTCCAAAGCAAGTCATGGCTGCAGAGAGGACCGTAATTTTCAATTTGGTTCTGGTCACATTGATGCCAATGGATGCTGCGGCGTCTTCGTCCTCGCTAATGGCTTGGAGTGCATCTCGCAACATGCTTTGGTCGACTTTGCGCCAGACCCACAGTGCGAAAAGCCAGCATGCCAAAACAATGTAGAACCAAACCACACGGTTTGAAAATTGAAATGACCACAAAGAGGCCGTGGCCTCATTGGGCAAGCCAGGCTTGGGTGTGAGGCCCAATGAGCCACCAGTGACTTCTCGTGTGGCCACAATAACCAAGCGCACCACTTCGGCCAAAGCCAAAGTCACAAGTGCAAAATAATGCCCCACAATTTTGAAACGAAAACACGGGTAGCCTATGACCAATGCCAAAATAACCGTTAAGACCAACGCAACAAGAGCTCCCGCCAAAGGCGGCACGCCATACTGATTCCACAATAAGACCACGCTGTAAGCGCCAATGCCCAAGAAGGCGCCATGCCCTAGGCTGACCAAGCCAAGGCGCCCCATCAAGGCCCAACTGGTGTAGATGAAGCCCATCAGCAAAGCCATGATGATCAAGTGCAAGGGGTAGGAGCCCAAGCCTAGCCAAGGCGCCAGCATCAAGGCCGCCAGCAAGGCGCCAAATTTATAGTTGGAAGAAATAAGAGGCATGTTTTAGCGCCTGCGAAATAAAATACCTTCGGGGCGTATGAACATCATGGCGATGAAGAACACAAAGGCCATCACATAACCCCATTCAATGGCATAGACATAGCCACCCACAGATATGAGCTGGGCAAAAATAAATGCAGCTATAAAGCCACCCAATAAATTGCCTAAGCCGCCCATGACGCACACCAAAAATGTGATGGGGCCAAACGACAAGCCAATGGCGGGGTGGATGTCGTATTGCAGCACCAACAAACAAGCGGCCAGACCCGCCAATGCGCCGCCCATGGCCGAGGTGATCAAATAAATGCGCTCAGTGTTCACGCCCATCAAGGGCATGATGCTGCGATCTTGGCTGATGGCTCGAATGGCGGTACCCGCGAAGGTTCGGTTCAAGAACAAATAAGTGGCGGCAATGGCTACCATGGCTACGCAAAAAGCAATTAGGCGCGCCATCGACAAGCTGATATCACCCACCATCAAACTTGGCATGCGCACACCTATGTTTTTGAAATCAATGCCAAAGATCACCGTCACCAAAGCTTGTAGAAAAAACAAAACACCGCCCGTGACAAGCAATTGATTGATCGGCTCTGCCGACAAAACCGGCCGAATGATGAACCAATGCATCGCCATGCCCAAAGCGGCCACGCCCACAATACCTAAGATGAAGGCGACAGCCAAAGGCAGACCCAACATGGTGTGTGACCAATAGATGGCGTACATGCCCACCATCATCAATTCGGCGTAGCAAATCCAGACCACATCGATCACACCAAAGATCAGGTTCAAGCCCAAAGACAAAAGTGCCAGCAAGCCTCCGAGCAAAAGCCCATTGAGAACCGCTTCGAGTAAAAATATGTCAAAAAATTCCATCACACCCCCAGATAGGCTTTCTGAACTTCATCGCTGGCCAACAATTCGGCGGCAGTTCCGGAAGCGCGAATTTTTCCAATTTCTAGCAGGTACGCACGGTCGACCACCTTGAGCACTTGCTGGATGTTTTGTTCAACAATTAACACGGTATAGCCTTCAGCGCGAATGCGATGCATCAGCTCAAAAATCGATTGCACAATGACAGGTGCTAAGCCAGCAGAAGGCTCATCGAGAAGCAGTAATTTGGGGCCGCTCATTAAGGCGCGCCCGATGGCACACATTTGTTGCTCGCCACCTGACATGGTGCCTGCCAATTGCTTTCGCCGCTCAGCCATGCGTGGAAATAAGCTGTAAACATACTCCAAGCGCTCTTGCAATTTGGCACGGGCAGCAGGGCTATAGGCCCCTATTTTCAAGTTGTCCTCAACACTCAGGCGTGGAAACAAACGCCGCCCCTCTGGCACTTGTGCAATACCCAGTCCCACCACTTCATGCGAGGGCAGGTCTCGGTAGGATTGGCCTTGCATCTGCATGGTGCCAGCGGTGGCTTCAATCAATCTAGAGATGACGCGCAAGAGGGTGCTCTTGCCTGCGCCATTGGGGCCGATCACGGCCACAGCTTCGCCGGCTTTGACGCTCAATGACACGTCAAACAGCGCTTGAAAACTGTTGTACCCGGCATTGATATTTTTTAACTCCAACATCACGCGTCCTGACTCGACGCATTGCGCGCAACTTGTTGCTGAATACTTTGGGCGTCCGTGCCTAAATACACTTCAATCACCCGCGGGTCGTGGGTGACTTCGGAAGGCGAGCCCTGTGCGATCAACTCGCCGTGGTCTAGCACCAAGCATCGATCTATGACTTTCATCAACACTCCCATGATGTGCTCAACCCAGATGATGGTGATGCCGCGTTCATCGCGAATTCGCTTGAGCATTTGCGCGGCTTGTTCCATTTCTGTTTCGTCTAAGCCGCCCAAACTTTCATCGGCCAGCAGCAACTTAGGTTGCGTTGCCAAAGCCCGCGCCATTTCGAGTTTTTTCAAACCTGCCGCGCCAAGCCCATCGACAAGGACGCCAGGGTTGCGTGGCAAATCAATCAAGGACAAGGCGTCTTGCGCTCGGCGCTCGGCCTCGCCTCTTGTGATGGGTTCACTTGAGCCGTAGAAAGCGGCAAGCGCGGTGTTTTCAAGAATCGAGAGTTTGCGAAAGGGCCTGGGAATTTGAAAAGTTCTGGCCACCCCACGTTTGCAAATATGTGAAGACGACAAGCCCAACATAGGCTGGCCATCAAACATGACATGGCCTGATGTGGGTTCAAACATACCCGCCAATAAATTAAAGGTGGTACTTTTTCCGGAGCCATTGGGGCCAATCAGGCCCACAATTTCTCCGCGCTGGACTTCAAAAGAAATTCGGTTGACGGCGGTGAAACCACCGAATTTCTTGGTTAGGTCTTGAACAATTAGCACAATCAATTAGCGTATGAATTGCCTTTTGGAAGCGGCATGACAGGGTCACGGCTTTTGATGGCTCTAGGCCAGACCACATATGTGTCGTTGCCCGAGTATTGGTGAACGACGGGTGAAGAGCGTTCGTTTTGGCCAGACATGGGGTGACCCGGTGGGAAAAACTTCACGCCATAACCTTGGATGGTGCCACCTTCAGGGATATCAGTTTCCAATGCAGCTTTGCGCAATGATTCTGGGTCGTAGCCACCGTATTTTTTAATGGCACGCGGCATGACATCGCTTAATAAAATCCAAGTTTGGTTAAAGCCCATGGAAACGTGAGGGGGAATTTCATCAGCTTTCACTTCTGCTTTGTAGCGTTTGATCATTTCTGCTGTGAGTGCGCCGATGCCTGGTTTGAGAGTTTTTGCGTCAAGTAATTGGGCTGCAACTGGGTCAACGTTCAAGATCAAGTTGGCGTCTTCTTTGAAAGTGGCAAACAGCTTGTCAAATTGACCGTGACCAGCGCCATGGCCAATCAGGGCATCCCACTTCAAACCTTGCTCTTTGGCTTGGCGCAAGAACAAAGTGATGTCGGGGTTGTAGCCCGTGTGCAAGATCACATCGGGACGCGCACGGCGCAACTTGGTCACCAAGGGAGACAGGTCGGGGGATGTGGCAGCGTAGCCTTCTTTCAAGACCACTTGCATGCCCAATTGTTTGCATACCGAGTCGTTGCCTGATGCAACACCTGCTCCGTAAGGGCCGTCTTCATAAATGATGGCCACTTTGAGGTCTTTTAATTCTTTGCCTAATTTGGCTTTGCTGTTTTCGCCTAAAAAGCGGCATGAAGCTTCGCCCATTTGATCAGAGTGAACTTGCGCCCGAAACACGTTTCTCAGGTTCTTGTCTTTGAAAACAGCTGAAGACACGCAGACATTGGCCCACATGAATTTCTTGGCTTGGTCGACGCGCTGGGCCATGGGAACGCATTGGGCAGAAGAGAAAACGCCCATGATGACGTCTACCTTTTCTTGGTTCAGCAAGCGCTCGGTTTCATTGATGGCCACTTCGGTTTTACTTTGAGCATCAACGTAAATGGGCACAATTCTGTGACCCTCTACGCCGCCTCTTTCGTTGATCATGTCAATGGCGTATTTGGTGCCCAGATAGCTGGCATTGGAGCCACCTGCGGCCAAGGGGCCAGACATATCAAAAATCACACCCACTTTGATTTGTTTGGTTTGTGCCATGGCTGCACCTGAAAGCCACAAACTTGACACCACGAGAGCGGAAAGAAATTTCTTGAACATGAAGGATCTCCTTGAGTTGTGCGAGCGCAGCCCATGTGTGGGCAAAGATGACACTCACAAATTAACAAGTTCGCAGGCATTGCAATAGGATGAAAACCCTAGGTGTGACCGTAATTGGTGCACATACTTGAACAAGATCTGGCATTCCCCCAATTTTGCAGATACTCTTCATAATGCAGACTTAACGAAGTTCACATCAAGTAATCAAAATGAAACCCAACAAAATTAAGCAACTATGGGCGCAAGGCAAGCCCGTTACCTTGGGATGGCTCTCCATCGCCAACACCTTTACAGCTGAAATAATGGCCAGACAAGGTTTTGATGCCGTGTGTGTAGATATGCAGCATGGCGTTACGGGCTTGAGCAATTTGATGGAAATGCTGCAAGCAGTTTCAGCAACCGATGCAGCCCCAGTCGTGCGTGTGGGTTGGAATGAACCCGCCGCCATCATGAAAGCCTTGGACTTCGGCGCCTCAGCCATCATTGTTCCCCTTATCAATAACGCTGCGGAAGCCCGTAAGGCAGTTTCGGCTTGCCGCTATCCACCAGTTGGTGACCGTTCGTCAGGCCCTGTCCGTGCTTTGCAAATTCACGGCCCAGATTATTTTTCTAAAGCCAATGATGAAATCCTGTTGATGGCCATGATCGAGACGAAAGAAGGCCTGAACAATTTGGAAGAAATTTGCGCGACACCTGGTGTAGATGTCATCTACATTGGTCCCGCTGATCTTTCTTACGCTTTGGGTATGGCGCCACGCGCTGACAACCCAGATCCGCTTCACATGTCCACCTGCGACCGTATCAAAGAAGTGGCCCATCGCCATGGCAAAAAGGTGTGCATGCATTGCGCGAGCGCTGAGTTTGCAGCAGCATCGGTTAAGCGTGGCTTTGATATGGTGATGATCACCTCTGATCTCTCATCCATGATTGCTGGCATCAAAAAAGAAATGATCGCCTTTCACGAAGCACTCAAAGGCAGTTAAGGCGCGCTTAGCTGTGCGTTGGCCCTTGCGCTTTTTTAACAGTTTTTTCTGACCCAATGGATAAGCCGCAAGCTGAGTCATACACTTTTAGGTAAAAAAGTTGCAGCCCACAAATGAACATCAACTCTGATTACAGCGAGAGGGTCGTGATTGATCATCATGACTTACCTTGGATGCCAAGCCCCCAATTGGGCGTTGAGAGACGCATGCTGGAGCGCCAAGGCGACGAAGTTGCAAAAGCAACTTCAATCGTTCGCTACAAGCCAGGATCCAAATTTCAAGCGCATCACCATGAGCTTGGGGAGGAGATATTTGTTTTGGATGGGACATTCAGTGATGAGACTGGCAATTACGCGGCCGGAACTTACATCATGAACCCTCCTGGTTCTTCACATGCACCATTCAGTGAAACTGGTTGCACCCTATTTGTGAAGCTGCGTCACCTCGGACCCGACCAAGTGGAGCGAGAGGTCATTGACACGACAAAGGCAGCTTGGTTGCAGGGTATGGTGCCGGGTTTGAATGTCATGCCTCTGATGCAGCAGGGGAGTGGATCGACTTTGGTGAAATGGGCACCGCAAACATTTTTCAATCCACATAGGCACTATGGTGGTGAAGAAATCTTTGTGGTAAGCGGCGTGTTTGAAGATGAACACGGGCGCTATCCCACTGGGTCTTGGATCAGAAGTCCGCATATGAGCTTGCATCAACCTTTCAGTAAAGAGGGTTGCACTATCTTTGTAAAAACAGGGCATTTATTGACTTAGGTTTGCCAAAACCATAAGCCTAATTGATGCAATTAAATAGCGAAGATAACTTCTATGTACATTGCATCTAAAAGCTGTGCATCTGCTTGTAATTAATGACACGTTTATTTTCAAATCGATCTCGGCACTTCGACATGGGAGATTTGCCCACTGAATTGCTAGCGCGAGATGCCCATGCTCCAGAAATCCAAGCTGCAGTATCTAAAGATCAATATCCTGCTGGGCCGCACTCGTTAAACGAGGCCTTGGCAACATATCAAAAGCTTTTTGAGCAGTACTTGGATGGCGAGACGGCCATTGCCCGCGCACCCTTGCCTGACGATTTAAGCATTCGAAGCAAAAACCTCAAAGCCAGTGCCTATTTTTTAGATGCAACGCTAGCGGGTGTGTGCGCTATTGAGCACTCTGATTTTTCTAAAGACGCGCCTAAACACACCCATGCATTGATTTTTCTCATTGAGTTCAGCCGCGAGCCTCAATCAGATCAGCCTGGTGCCACTTGGATTCATGGCAGTAACAAAGCCCGAACAGATGCGCGCGCAAGCGAAGTGGCTGTTGTACTAGCGGGTTATGTTCGAGCATTGGGGTATGGCGCGCGCGGCCACGTGGCGGGCAATACACTTTTAAAACTAGAAGCTTTGGCGCAACGCGCTGGCATTGCTAGATCTGAAAACGGCTTGCTCAAAATGCCTTTTCTAAATTGCGGCTTTGCGTTGGCTGCGATCAGCACCGATTTGCCATTGGAAATTGATCTTCCAATAGCACCCAATGCCTCCTTGGGTTGGCCAGATTCCGACACATACATGGGCAAACACGGCACTCGTCCTGGATGGGCTGACTCGGAAGCCGAACTGCGTCCTCTGCATTGGGGGCGCTACCCCATGGAAACATTGAAGCGTGTGCCAGAGCCCACAACGCTGATCTTGCGTGAGGAAATCATTCGCAACAGCAAGCGTGCCGATTTATTCACGCGCGCATTGGCTGGCGATTTAGGTGAAAAAGCCAAGGTGCAGCGCATGCGCTTTGCCACAAAACATCCTTTAGCGTTTGCCATGACGCCCTTGATCCGCAACATGGTGCCATTGCAGGGTACATACGAGCGGCTTGTGCCTGCAGAAACAAATGGAGCGTTGTCGGATGCCCAAAGAAACGCAGAGTCCATCAAAGCCTTGGCGTATTTTTTAGGCGCTGATTTGGTTGGCATATGTGAAGCAGAGCCTTGGATGTTTTATTCACACGAAGCGCAACAAGGCAAGCCGATTGAGCCCACCCACAAGCACTGTATTGTGATGCTGCTTGACCAAGGATTTGAAACCATGGAAGGAGCCTCGGGCGACGATTGGATTTCAGGTGCGCAATCTATGCGGGGCTATATGCGAGGCGCATTCATAGCGGGAGTCATGGGTGCTCATTTGCGCCGATTGGGCTATTCCTCGCGTGCACACACCAACGCAGAATCAGATGTCTTGCATATTCCTGCAACTTTGTTGGCCGGTCTTGGTGAGCTCTCTCGCATAGGCGAATTGGTTTTAAACCCATTCATTGGACCTCGATCCAAGAGTGTTTTACTAACTACCGATTTGCCTTTGGCATTTGACCAGCCTATCGATTTTGGTTTGCAATCGGTCTGCAACATGTGCCTGAAGTGCGCACGCGAATGCCCATGCAATGCCATTCCTTTTGGTCCCAAGGTCATGTTCAATGGTTATGAAATATGGAAACCCGATGTTGAAAAATGTGGCAAGTACCGATTAACCAACATGAAGGGTTCGGCTTGTGGGCGGTGTATGAAAACCTGTCCTTACAACAGGGAAGACTTGGTTGAATCGTCTCGTCTTTTGGAGCTTTCAATTCGAGTTCCAAGTGCTCGGCGAGCACTCATTGATTTTGACGATCAAATTGGCGCAGGCATGCGCAATCCCGTTAAGCGATGGTGGTTGGATTTGGAAATCATCAACGGCGTGTGCGTTACGCCTGGCGGCGTGAACGAGCGTGATTTAGATTTAGATCGAACCCATAAACTCGCTCAAACTCAAAAGTTGGCATTTTTTCCGCCCAACTTGCAACCGCCTATGGGTACCAACGCTTCAAGCACCGTGCCGCTTGATCGTGAAGCTGGACTTACAGCGTATGCCAGTGCCGAAAAACCCAGTCAAGCCAAAAAACGGCAAAAATAATGACAGAAAGAAAACTCAATTTTTTTCAGCGTTAGGATTCGCATTAACTACCTGAGTTTGTCATGTCTATTGATTACAAAATTGCACCGTCTCAAATGGCAAGCGAATACATCGAACTGCGCGGCCAGACCCGCGAGAACTCGATCACCGTGGACACCCTACGTTCTTATGGCATCACAGCCGAGTCTTGGGCAAAAACATCGAATCTGGGCGAATTCGAGGCTACATCGCGTTGTCTGGTGCGCACATGGTTGGGTATTGCTTCGGCGACTTGAAAACCGGAGAAATTCTTGTCTTGGCTGTTCTGCCATCCCATGAGTGCCAAGGCATCGGGCAGCGACTGCTGGCCCTGATTGTCAAGGTGCTCAAAGACTGTGGGTACATTCGGCTATTCTTGGGTTGCTCGCCCGATCCCAAGGTCCGTTCATATGGCTTTTACCGACACCTCGGCTGGCAAAGTACAGGTGCGCTCGACACGCACGGTGACGAGATTCTGGAGTTCGCGTGTAGATGATGATGCACTCGGTACTGTCACAGAGCACGCGAAAAAGTTAGACGCTTGGCTTGGGGCTAAAACCAGTTACTGCAATTGATGCAGAAGAGCGATGACGACAACCTTAAAAACCTCTAAGCTTGCAGATCGATCACTGGCGAATCTATTAAATCTTTTAAGGTCAAATTTCTATGCCTACAGTGGACTCCGTAAAGCCTAATCTTGCAGCGCAGATGCTTCTTTTATCCGCATTGGTTTTCTGCTCTACAACATGCAAAGCAGAAGTTATCTCTTT
>ENA-ORFA01000165-ORFA01000165.1-marine-metagenome-genome-assembly--contig:-NODE-165-length-29225-cov-5.299918_pt1 | contig 29225 bp, 29 predicted proteins | sample MGYA00248621_ERZ508587 | MGnify/ENA primary metagenome ERZ508587 (study PRJEB26250, sample SAMN06266239) | marine metagenome | isolation source: Columbia River Estuary | place: USA:Columbia River Estuary... | reverse complement strand
TTGATTCCAGAGCCTGCACATCTGACTCCTTAGTTAAGTCAGCTATAAATCCCTTTACTCCGAGCTCTTCAGCTCTTATGTAGATGCGATCTGAAGTTGAAGTGATAAAAACTTCTGCACCTAGTTCTTTAAGCGCTTTGGCTGCTGCAAAACCTATTCCTGAAGCAGAGCCCACCCCAGTAACGAGGGCTTTCAGGGAATTAAGTCTAAACACATGACTACTTTAGTGAGCCTTCCGTTAATCCCGCTACCACCTGCTTGTTAAATACAATGTAGATAACGAGCATTGGTACTGTCACTACAGTCAAAGCAGCAAAGAGTAATTGATAGTCAGTTACATATTTAGTTGAAAAGGCTAGAAGCCCCGCTGGAATCGTCTTATAATCGTCATTCTGAAGATAAATATTTGCCAAGAGAAATTCATTCCAAGCACCTAAAGCGGTAAAAATAGCGACAGTAGCAATTCCAGGTTTCAGTAGAGGAAGGGCTATCAGCCTATAAGTTCCCAAATCACCTGCGCCATCCATTCGAGCTGCCTCAAATAATTCCTTAGGTAAAGAGTCTAAATATGCCTTTAATAGCCAAGTCGCTAGAGGAATCCCTAGGCCTGCGTAAGGTAGTACTAATGTGAAACGTAAATCCTTCAAGTTGAAAAATTCAAAGAGTTCATTTTGAGCAATGAAATATGCCTGTACAGGTAATAAGAGTCCTAATACGAAGATGATTAGTAACTGTTTTTTGAACTTAAATTCATACCTGCTGAATGCAAATGCTGCCAATGATGCAGCAAGTAAGGCAAGGCTTGTAGAGAGGGCAGTAGTAGCTGCACTGTTAGCAATGTACTTTGCTAATCCTCCTCTACTCCAGGCATCATAGAAAACAGTAATGTCCCAAGTTTTAGGGAGAGAAAGCGGATCATCAAAAATGTCGCCATTACTCTTAAAAGATGAAATGACCATCCAGAGCAATGGAGCAACATAAAAAAGAGCTAAAACGGATAAAAGTAGGTGAAATACTGCTCTTGAACTTTTCATTAGTACTCCACCTGTTCTGAGCTCTTTCTAATTTTGCTGTATACAAATCCAATGATTAAAACTGTGGTGGTGACAATCATCGCAATTGCTGAGCCATAACCAATCTCTTGATCTCTAAAGACCATCCTAACCATGTAAGTCGTAGGTACTTCGGTCGAGTAGTAAGGACCTCCATTTGTCATAACATAAAAGAGATCAAAGCCCTGAATGCCTCCTGTTATACAGATAAGAACCGCTACTTCCCAAAGTCGCCTAATCATAGGAACTTTAATTCTCCAGAATATTTTTGGTTGTGACGCTCCATCCAGCGCAGCAGATTCAACAATTTCTCTCGGAACACGTTGCAACCCAGCAAAAAAGATAGCTAGATAAAAGCCTGAGTAAACCCAACCCGAAACGATACAAATTGCTGCCAGGGCGAACCTCTCATCGCCCAACCAAATGGCCTGCCACTCTGGCTTCCCTATGCTTGCCAATATCCCATTTAAAAGGCCGAAGTCGGCATTAAAAATAAATCTCCATAAAACAGCTGTTATAACCATGGGGAGCATGACTGGAACAAATAGGGCGATGCGATATGCATCAGTTTTTTTCCTAGAGGAAATGATGCCCGCAAGAATGAGTCCTAAGACCACTTCAAGAACTATCGTCGCGAGGATATAGATAAAAACATGTTTGAATGAATTTAGAAATATAGAGTCTTTACTCGCACGAATATAGTTCTTGAATCCAACTAATTCAGGGCTTCCATAACCATTCCACTTCAGGAAACTCTGCGCAAGAGTTCCAATCACGGGAATTATCACCGTAAAGGCATAAATTGCAAAGGCTGGAAAAATGAAAAGATAGGGAGTCCACTTGTATGTCGGTTTCAATGGACTCCCTATCTATTTAGGTACTACTTTTTACTCTTCCTATCACTTCTTTAATCAGATGCAGCCAGCTTTGCCTCAGCATCATCAAGTGCTTGCTGCGGTGTTTTTGCTCCGCCCATGACCTCAGCGGTTGCTACATTTAAAGCGTCAGCAATTTTTAGGTCATAACCTGTATCAGGAGGAGCAACAATTGTTCCCCCAGAGGTCATTAGATCCACTAATCGCTTTTGGAGTGGGTTGAGATTTCCTGAAGCAGCAGCCTTAGTTAATGGTGCTGCGCCTGCCTCTTGCCACTTAGCTGTTATCTCCTCCGAGAAAAAGGCCTCGAAGAACTTAACCGTGTGATCAATCTTCTTTGATTTACTGTTTACAACAAATCCTGTTGTGACGCCCAGGACACTTGTTTGGTCGCCTGCTCCATCAGAGAAGGCAGGGAGATTGAACCAATCAATCTGCTTCGTTGGAGCTTCCTCTTGCGCAATGCTGACTAGCCAAGAACCAATTGGCAACATAGCAGCTCCGCCTTTGAAGAAAAGAGTGTATCCCTCATTGTCGGCAATGCTATTTGCTGATGCGTTGATGTAGCCACTCTTCTGTAGATTTGCTAGTACCTCATATGCCTTCACCAATTCAGGTGAATTCATTGGAGTTTCACGAGTCATAATCTTGTGATAAGCGCTTTCCCCTATTACACGTGAGTAGAGGTGACCAAAGAAGTTACCAGCAACCCAATAGTCCTTATTTCCAACTGAGAAACAATTCTGTTTAGCAGCTTTGATTTTTTCACAAGCAGCTAACAACTCATCCCAAGTATTTGGAACTGTGATTCCAAGCTTCTTGAAAGTCTCCACGTCGTACCACATGACATTTGTGACATCTGATCCTGTGGGTAGCAACAGCGTCTTTCCGTTACTTTTTCCGCTATTGAAGGCGCTTTCAGGGAACAAGTCTTTCAGGGTTGAGTTGGCAATTGCGTCAGTAAGATCAGCGGCAAAACCATCCGCTTCCCGCTGCACCGTTCGTGCTCCAGCCCATTCGAAGTAGGCATCTGGTGGGTTGCCGCCAGTGAGAAGGCCCTGAAGGCCCACAGTTGAATAGATGTCATCATCTTGGATTATAAGTTCAACTTCCCATCCTGGATTAGCTTCCTTGAATTTGGCTATAGCCGCATCCCAGACTGCTTGACCACTCTCACCTGGGGATGCCATTCCAATTCGAATGACTTTATCTGCTTCTTCATCACTCCCACTACAGCCACTTAGCGCGGTAGCACCAAGCAGAACTGCTGCGAATATCGCAACTAATTTACTTCGACCTCTCATGATTGAGATCACTCGTCCTTCCTTGACGTTTACTCATTCTTACACCACAGAGAGCTCTGTAGCGAGTTCTCCCAATACCAAATCCAAGCCATCACCAAAGATTCTGGTTGGATTTTGGGCGAGAGAAATTCTTATTGCTTTGACTTCTTCAGCCATACCTGACAAGCCGACAATGCGACCATTAGAAAAAGTGGCGCGTTGCAGAATCTTGGAGACCTCAAATAAGGCAAGCCCTACTTGCTTATATTTTCTCAGCCAAGGATCTATTTCTCTCCTAAGGTCAGGTAATGAAAAACTGTCATCGTTTATCAAATTGTAATTCTTTACGATTAACTCGCCCTGCTCATGTAACTTCTTAACTGCTAAAGCGATGTTTCCGGTCCTCCAAGCAAGAGTGGCATTGCCTAGTAGCTTCCCAAATTCTGGAGCAGAATCGACTGCCAGACAGGATTCAAAACAATTTTGGAACAGGTGGCGTAGGGCGCTTCTCTCCTCTGCGACTTCAAAGAGTCGCACTAAAGCTAGATCCCAGGAATTCTCGGGGCAGTAATTTCTCGAATCCCATAAGTAATCAGCTACTGTTAGTAGTGGCAACAAAGAAGCTTCGAAGAGATCCATCGGATTAGCAACTAATCCTTCAGAATACGCACCTAAATTGGGCTCACGCTTCTCTAGGGGACCCACATGTAACTGATGAATCATTGCTACATCATTAACGGGGTAGTTGTCCCAGTAAAGTGGTCGCTTCGTAGTTTCTTTAAAGAAGCGCTCTGCATCAATTTCATCTAAATATTCTGAGCAGATCTGACGCCCTGTCCACATTAAGTCAATGTCTTTACTCAGGCTCTTTCCTAAATTGGCTATATATGGCTCATTACCCCGACCGTGATACTGGAGAGGACAGATGAATAGGGTGAGATCACTTCTATCAACTTTGAGTGATGTATTTAAATTATTTGCAAAATCTGCATGTGCTTCTGAAATGTTTCGGTAGCGCGCCCTATCATCATCAAACTGCAAGTCCCCTGATATGTCATCCAAAAGAAGCCCAAACCGCTCAACTCCTATCCCCATTAATTGTCGGTAGCGGACCAAAAGAGCCTCCCTATCCTCCTCTGAGCTATAGGTAATAGTTAAGCCTGGTGACACACACACGGAAACCTCAATCAAAAGCTCTTTTCCTAGAGCGACTAACTCGCTCGTCTTTTCAAGAAATTCACCTGCGAATGGGGTTCTCCAGTCAAAACGCTGCCAGGGATCATCTTTTGGTGCCAATATGAAAGTGTTCATGTTGTATTCCGCAAATAGAGTCATTGCGCGTTTTCGTTGTTGGTGGGTCCATGGCTTGCCATAAAACCCTTCAATAACTCCGCGTCTTTTAAATGACGGGCTTACTGGGCCCTCAGGTCTCAAACTCTTTTCACGAGAGTAACGATTTATAACATTTAAGCCATTTCTAAGTCCATTGAAATCACTAAATCGGAGCTTATTTTTATCGATTTGAAAACTTTCACTTGGTATTCCAATGTCTTGCTCTACGTCTTCATAAATACTCTGACCGGTTCTCAGGCAATATGTAGTAATAAACTCTTTAGCATCAATCACAATATCGAGACTCGCTCTTTGAGTATAGATAGTAACTCTGAGTTTCTTGAATCACCGTATGAGGTATTACTGCTGCTGAATATTTCTGGTTTATGGCCATTTTCAATCATTATTTCTACTGATCGAACTACAAGTGCATTGACTATAGCTGTGCCCAAAACTGTTGATGTTGGACCAGTTTTTTCCTCAAGTCCTGGATAGGAAATTGTTGCATCTCCAACCTGACCCAGATTATCTATGGTTATATCCGCAAGCTCATGAATTTTCCTGCCATGCACTCTGGCTGCTGGAGATGTTGCGTGTTTAAGGCTTGTGATAGCGATCAACAATAAACCGCGCTCCTTTACTTGATTTCCAATCGCTTCAACCAGGGCATTACCACCCGAATTTGATGCAATAATGAAGACATCACCTTTGCGAAGTTTGTGTTTAGCCAAAATATTTATGGCCAACTCGGGATTTCGCTCCAGTTCAGTGCTCCTACTAGCATTTTTGTGAAGCATTAAGTCTTCCTCGAGGATCGGATTTACCGAGCCAAGCCCCCCAGCTCTATAAAACATCTCCTCAGCCAACATATGAGAATGACCTGTGCCAAAAACATGAATCAATCCATCATTCTGGAGTGATTGGGCAATTAGGCCAGCGGCCTCTTCAACCTGTTGGCAGTCTTGCCGCAAAATTGTCAGTAGTTCAATTAAATTGGATAGGTACTCGTGATGCGACTTCATGAAACTCTTTGACTCCTTGTTTCTTTAATAGTTGCACTTACCTCTATTTGTAATTCAAATAAGTCACTTCTATATAGACACTCAGCTGTCATTACGGGCTTACCAAATTGATCGAAATCCAACATCTTAATAAGGAGGCAGGGAGTTTCTAATGAAGTCTTAAGAAGATTTCTATCTCCTTCACTTGGGTTGTGAGCAGTGATTCCTGCTTTAGCACTCATGATTCTAATTCCGGACTTCTCAAATAAAACATCATATATAGAACCTTTAAAATCTTCAGGAGTTAGATTGGGTATCGACTTACAAGCGATACGAAGTGTTTCTAGGGCGACTGGCATTTGATCTGCCAGGCGCAGTCTTGTCACTAAAAATATTTCTTCTCCTTGGTTAATTCCTAATAATTTTGAAACATTTAGACTCGCTTTAGTCTTCTTAAATGAAATTAGGCTAGAAGATGGTTGCTGCCCTCTTGCTCTGATTTCCTCAGTGAATGACTTCAGGCGCATCTCTGATGAGATCATGGGCCTTTTAATGTAGGTTCCTGATCGGGCTCGTCTTTCAAGCCTTCCATCTGAGATGAAATCTTCGAGCGCTCGCCTTAAGGTAACTCGACAAACTCCAAATTCCTCAGAGAGCGTTCTCTCACCAGGCAGACGAGCACCTTGGGGAAGCTGAGAAAGTAAATTGAATAATTGCTCTTTAGCTCTGATTGCAGCTTTATCAGCATTCATGTTCCTGAGGGTATTGCGTGAGGCTTTATAAATCTAGAGCTGAGCGTGAAAAAATATCAGACCAGTCTGCACTTGCTCTGGTTTTTTACGCGTAAATTGGAGTTAATGGCTTGATGGAGGATAGACCAGATGGCTATCGCCAAAGCAACGGCGAGTAGGAGATTATTGTCGTATGCCAGAAATTGAGATTAAGCCGGCGACACTTGGTGATTTAGCCGATTTGTATTTTGTGGCTCTAAAGACTGGCAACTCTGGAAGTGATGCCACAGGGCTATTTAGAAATGACCAAATGCTTGGTGAAGTTTTTGTTGGTCCCTATGTAACTCATGCAAGTGAGACCAGCAACCTTCTTTCTGAGTCAGGAAAAACTGTTGGATATGGGCTTTGTGTACTTGATACCGAGCTTTTTCAAAGTCTCTGCAACAAGCATTGGTGGCCACAATTACAGATTAAATATGCTGAGCTAAAACACTTTTGTGAAGATGAATGGTTAATCCGTGAGATATTTTCTCCTACTCCATCACCATCTGAAGTACTTAAGGACTTTCCTTCTCACGGACATATAGATTTGCTGCCTCAGGTTCAAGGAAAAGGTTGGGGTAGAAAAATGATGGCGCAGATGGAGAATCAGTTAAAGAATCTTGGCTCTGCTGGTTTTCATCTTCGAGTTTCAGCTCACAACGAGCGAGGGTTAAACTTTTATGCAGCACTTGGATATACCGAACTCCTAAAGCGTGGAGATGAAGTTGTTGTTGGAAAGCGTTTCTCGAGATGAGCGAATTTATCTGGGGTGTTGCCACATCTTCATATCAAATTGAGGGTGCAGCTAACGAGGGTGGGAGAGGTAAATCCATCTGGGATACCTTCTGTAAAGTTCCCGGTAAGGTAGCTAATTTTGACAATGGGGATATTGCCTGCGATCACTACCACCGCTTCAAGGAAGATCTCGATTTGATGAAGTGGATGGGCGTAAAGGCTTATCGATTCTCTGTTGCCTGGCCAAGAGTTATTCCAGATGGCGTTGGAAGAGTAAATGAAATGGGGTTGGATTTTTACGATCGCTTAATTGACTCATTATTGGAGCGTGAAATAGCCCCTTGGTTGACCATGTATCACTGGGATCTGCCAGAGGCATTGCAAATACGCGGTGGTTGGAATAACCGCGAAGTTGTGGAGTGGTTTGGCGAGTACGCCGAAGTGCTCACCTCACGATTTGGCGATCGAGTCAAAAATTGGATGACATTGAATGAACCATTGTGTAGCGCCTGGCTTGGCCATTTATACGGTGATATGGCTCCTGGTATAAAAGATCTTCAAACAGCTTTAAATGTCTCCCACCATCTGCTTATGTCCCATGGATTGGCTTGCCAAGTAATTAGAAGCAACGTTTCTGAGGCAAATGTTGGAATTGTTATTAATGTTACTCCGGCAGTGCCAGCAACTGATAACCAAGATGATAGGAACGCCGCTCAATTAGCTGATGGCTTTGATAATCGGTGGTTTCTTGATCCAGTCTTTGGCAGAACCTATCCTGCAGATGTAATCGATACTTTAGGAGCATCTCCTGAAATTCATAGTGGAGATATGAAATTGATTGCTCAAGATTTAGATTTTCTTGGCGTTAACTTCTACTTCAGACAGACCGTGGCAGCAGATCAAAACTCAAAGCCACTACCGATAAGAAGTGTCAATCGTGAAAATGTTAAAAGAACTGCAATGAATTGGGAAGTTCATCCCCAGGCCTTTGAAGAAATTCTGCTTAGAATCTCCAAGGAATATTCACCAAAGGCGATATACATTACCGAGAATGGCTCTGCTTGGAATGATGAAGTTATTAATGGTGAGATTATCGATGACGAGCGTATTGATTATTTAGCGCGTCACCTAGATGCTATGAGATCAGCAAGAGAACAAGGTGCGCCAATCCTGGGATACTTTGCTTGGAGCTTTCTAGATAACTTTGAATGGGCTTATGGATATGAGAAAAGATTTGGGCTGATCTATGTGGATTACAAGACTCAAACAAGGACGCCAAAAAAGAGCGCTTTCTTCTACCGACAACTACTCCTTAACGGCACCGCTTGAAAGTCCAGCTACCAACCAACGCTGAATTACTACTGTTAAAAGAACTATCGGTATCAAGGCCACCGTGGCGGCAGCTGCCATAGGGCCCCAATCAAGGGTGCGATTACTTATAAAACTGGCAACCAGCACTGGAAGAGTTTTTGAGTTCTCTCCAGCCATAATCACAGGAATTAGAAACTCATTCCAAGAAAGTAGAGAGACAAATATCCCAGTTGCCACCAAACCCGGCGCCGCTAATGGCAGGATTATTCGAGTAAACAATTTGAAGGTTGAAGCCCCGTCGACTCTAGCGGATTCTTCAATTTCAACTGGTATCTGTTCAAAAAAACTCATCAATAACCAAATTGCAAATGGGATATTAAATCCTGCAAAAATTAGGATTAACCCTAACTTTGAATCATAGAGACCTAGATATGAGCTCAGCTTATATATTGGCAAGAGCAACACGATCGCTGGAAGCGCTCTTATCGCAATCATTAATCCCTCTAGGGGAGTTCTACCTCTGAATCGTGGTTTTCTTGCTAGGGCATAGGCTGCAAGACTTCCTATTACCAAACAAATAAACGTGCTTCCCAATGTAATGATGATGCTATTGGAATAGATTTGCCAAAACTTTTCCAGAGAAAAAAGTGATATGTAGTTCTTTAGGGTAGGAGTAAAACTAAAAAACTTTGGTGGCAGGCTATAAGTATCTACTCGATCCTTTATTGAAGTACTTATGGTCCAAAAGAGTGGAAACAGCGAGAGAAACGAGGCAACAAACAAGAGAGAATAAGAGGCGCCTCGCTTGAGAATCATCGCACGCCCCTTGAGGCTCGACGCCAGAGGAAATAGACCGGAAGCGTGATTATGGTAATTATTACCCCAAGCGCTGCTGCTCTAGAGAACTCAAGGAAGACAAAGCCGGTCTTATATGTCCAAAGTCCAAGGGTTGTAGTTGCATTTCCTGGGCCCCCTCGGGTGAGAATAAATAGCGTGTCAAATAGTTTTAGAAAATCCATAATTTTAATCATGGTTATTACCAAGAGCGTTGGTGTGATTAATGGCAGCGTAATCCTTCGAAATATCTGGCTCGCTGATGCTCCATCAACCCTAGCTGCCTCATATAAAGAGGGTGAAATAGCGGTCAGAGCCGCTAAAACCAAGAGCATAACGAAAGGGATTGATTGCCACGAGTCAACAATTATTATGGCGAATAGCGCACTTGTTTGCGAGCCCAGCCAATTCACTTTCTCTATTCCAATACTTCCTAGAGCCCAGTTAATAACACCAAGATCGGTGTCAAACATAAATCTATAAGTCAGTCCAACTGCTACCGGGGTTAGGAGCATTGGAGTGATTAAGATTGAACGAAATATTTTTGTGCCACGCAAGTTTTCATGTAGTACTAAGGCTAGAAGTATTCCTATTGGTATCTGTGTGAGTAATCCAATAAATGTAATAATCAAGGTAATCCGAAGTGTCGACCAGGTCTCAGAAGCAGCTAACACAGTCTGATAGTTATCAAATCCCACAAAGCTTGGTGGGAGAAAAGAAGCCAAATTAATATTTAGAAACGATATGTAAACCCCATAGAAGAAAGGAATCAACACAACCAATGCAAGAAAAATCCATGTTGGGATAGTCAGTTGTGCGACAGGGCGAAGATTCTTCCTGCGCAGCAAATTGGGCCTGGACACTTTAGCGATCATTTTCTATCACTATTGTGCCAGGCCCAAGCCTTAGTCTTTGAGTTGATTAGCTCTTAGGCTCTTTTGCAAGTATCGGTTTGAGCTTCTCGTTAAGCGCATCCAATGCTGCTTGAGACTTCTGCTTTCCAGTGAGAACCTGAGTCACAGCATCAATTGCTGCAACCTCAAATTCTGGCCAGACGGCAATTTGTGGATATCTCTCAATGCGTGAGCTTGATGGAATCTCCAACTGTGGCAGATATGGATTCTTTGCCACTAAATCCGCATTGTTGATAATTGACTTACGACCAATCGCCGCAGCGCCTGATTCAAGATACTTCACTGAATTGGTCTTTCCTAGAACGAATTCGAGGAACTTCCAAGCAGCATCAGGATTCTTTGCATCAGCAGGGACTCCGATATTCCATCCAGCAAGATGGGTTGTATCTACACTTCCCATAGGAGCTGGAGCAGTCCCAATCTTTCCAGCATTCTTATTGATGCTTGGATCAAGAGCCATTCCATAGTATCCGGAGTAGTTGAGCATTGCTCCAATATCTTCACCAAGGAATTTACTTGTGGTGTCATCACCGGTTGCTGTAATTGCTCCCTTTGGTGAGACTTCAAGTAACTTCTTTAGATAATCAGTAGCAGCAACTGCTTCCTTTGAATTAACCACAGGGTTGAGGTTCTCGTCGTAGAGAGCTCCTCCAAATGACCAAACTAGTGTCATCCACCACCAAGATACGTTTGGACCAAAGCCCATGATTTGTCCACCGAATCCGGCAGCCTGAACTTTTTTAGCATTTTCGTAGTACTCATCCCATGTCTTGGCTGGAGTTAATCCAAGCTTCTCGTAGAGATCAGTTCTGTACCATTGAATCATTGGCTCGGTACTTAGAGTTAGACCTAAGGTCTCGCCCTTGCACTTACCATAATCTTGCTGTCCTTGTCCAAAGTCATTGATGTCATATTCATCAGATCCAGAGATGTATGAATCAAGAGGCAACATTGCTTTGGCTTGGCAGAATGGTGCTAAGTATGTGTTGTCGAATTGTGCAATGTCATATGCTCCCGCTTTTTGATTGTAGCTAAGGAGTTGTTTCTGATGTGCTTCACCGTATGGTGTCTCAGATACATTTACTTTGATCCCAGTCTCTTCTTCAAACTCTGGAATAAAGCTCTGAATTGATGTTGATGATGGGCTAGGAATTAAAAAGACATTAATTTCTCCGCCTACTTCACCACCGGATTCTGAGTCACTGCTGCATGCGCTCAGAGTTAAAACTGCAGCCGCAACTAATGCGACTACTTTGAAATTTCTTCCCTTTAACAAGTGTTTTCCTTTCATTGAGGGGCGCGCCCCCTGGTGGCCTAAAAGTACCCATCAACACTTGATTTATTAAGGGTTTACTACAACAATCTCATAACAAGGCTTTTTCTGGTCTGGTCTATTTTTGGAGGTAAATTGTCTAAAAAGCTTCAGATTCCACTCACCAAGCAAAAAACTGGTCTGATAGTTATCTCCCATGCCGATGACTTGCTCTTATCTTGTGGGGCGGCCACCTTGGCGCTCTTGGATGATGGTTGGAAAATCCACGTTATAAGAGTTACTGATGATCGTTGGGATAGCTGGGGATTCGATGAAGCGGAGACCATTAGGCGAAATAAGTCCGAGTTTGACGAAGTCTTAGCTGCCCTTGGTATTAATTCTTTATCTGAATTTGGATATCCGACAGATACCTTAGGAGATAAAAGTGAGGTTTCACTTCGTAATCAAATAGTGAAGGTGATCAGAGAGATAAGGCCATATTTGGTAATGAGTTTTGATCCCGATTCAATTAAATTCGAGGATAACCAAGACCATATTTTGGTTGGCAAAGCTGTGGCTGAGGCTTGTTGGACTGCAGGGTTTGATAAACATCCAGATGGAAAAGTAGACCAGTTAGCACCTCACCTACCAATAGAGAAATGGTACTTTGGAAGGGTCGTTGTGGAAGAAACTCACTTTCTTGATATCACTGATTATCGAGATCGATTAATCGAACTAATATCACTACATAGAACTATGATAAGCAACATGGTCGCGCAAGCCAGTTTGCAGGCAGAATTTTTAGGCTACTCTCTAGAGCAACTTCGGGAGAATCCAAAGATTTACGTGGAGTTACTGGTGCGCAGCCGTGAGTCCGAGAAATACAGAATCATTGGTCCAGAGCGAGTTAATCAATTGATAAAGGAGTTTGGGGTAGAGATATGACATTTAAGGCTCAGGGGTTTAATGCAACCTATGGAAATAATATTTCAGCAGATGCAATAAATGAAGCTGGGGATTACATACTCGTAACACAACCCGAACCTTGGGCTCTACTTGATAAATCGATAGAGAATCGGCCACTACAGATAATCCAATCAGGAGATCTCTCTCCACAGCATTTAGACAAACTTGCGGCAGAGGTAGCAGGGGTGACAGTAATTGGTCTTGGTGGAGGCGGGGCCATGGATACTGCAAAGTGGATTCACTGGAGACGGCAGCTGCCTTTACTTCAATTCCCATCTTTGCCAAGTGTTGATGCGTGCTTTACTCGCATGTCCGCACTCCGAGATCAAGGAGGTGTGCGCTATGAAGGCGATGCAGTTCCTGAGATGGTTTACGTAGATTTTGAGCTATTTCGTGCTGCACCAAAGTCTATGGTGACCAGCGGAATTGGCGATGTTCTCTCCTGTCAAACTGCTTGGTTTGATTGGAAGTTGGCTCACGAGGCAGGTAAAGATGAATTTGGCTGGACAAAGGAGATGCCAAAGATTTCACAAATGTATCTAGATGAGCTCTACCTATGTGCTCCTGGAATAGCTGAGTTAACTGATGATGGTTTGAGGCGATTGATGGAACTTCACCGCGACATTGGCTGGCGTTGCCATGATATGGGTCATGCCCGATTTGAAGAGGGATCCGAGCATTTCTTTGCCTACACTTTCGAGGAAGTTACCGGTAGGACAATCCTTCATGGAGAGTTAGTGAGTATGGGAGTCTTAATAATGTCTTATCTTCAAGGTAATGATTTCCAGCGCGCTAAAGAGACGATATCTCTGGCAAAAACTCGACATCGTTTAGACGATCTCGGGGTCAAGCGCGAAGAAGTTCTGGAGAGTCTGCGAAGGCTTCAGTCATACACAGTTGAGCAGAAGCATTGGTATTCACAGGCTCGATTCGTGGACCCAGAGAAAATTGATGAAGAGGAAATTATTGGTTTATTGAATTGGTAGAGCTAATTGGTCAGCGTTACCTTACTAAGCCCTCTTGGAGAATCTGGGTTAAATCCATTCTTCACTGCAAAACTAAGAGTTAAATATTGAATCAGTGCAGCATCTATGATTGTCGATTCTTCTTCACTTTCTAGGCTAGATCCAAGAATTACTCTCTCATCTTTGGTTGCAAGTTGATTACTTCCAATCCAGATAATCTCTGGTTGGCTCTTACGAATCCGAACTATTGAATCCTCCAGCGCTTCTTTTGGCATTCCAGAAGGAGATAGGACAATTACTTGGCTATTTTTATTAAGGGTAGCAATTGGGCCATGTTGATAGTCAGCGCTAGACATTCCTTGAACTGGAATGTAGCTAGTTTCTTGAATCTTCAGCGCTAGCTCTTTGGCATTGGCATATGCATAACCCCGCCCGATAACAACAATTTCTCTCTTAGCATCTAATGAATTAGCAAAACCATCTAAATTGCTTATATTTGAAAGGCACTTTTTAGATGAATCAACTAGATGTGACCTTACTTCTCTCTTATTGCCAATCCAGCTATCAACTAATAGTAAGGATGCTAAGAGTTCGGCTGAATAACTCTTGGTAGCAGCAACAGCAATTTCAGGCCCAGCAGATAGATCTATGTGAATATCACCAGCTTTTGCCAAAGGAGAATCTGAATTATTAGTCATAGCGATTAGAAGCGCTCCACCTTCTTTTGAGGCGCTTGCAAATGCGAGAAGATCTGGGGATTTTCCGCTCTGACTCAAGGCAATTACTAAGGTGTTTTTAAAATCAACCTTAGCGCCATAGATTGAAACAGATGAAGGTGAGGCAAGGCCAACTGGTAGACCTAATCTAACTTCGATGAGAAACTTCAAATAGTGACCAGCGTTATCTGAGGTTCCTCGAGCCAAGATGATTACATTTGAAATATTTCTTGCTTTTATCTTTTCTGCTGCTTGTTTAAATTGTGCTTCAGAATTTATAAGTCTTGAGAAAACATCAGGGGTCTCAGAAATCTCTGAATACATCTTAAAATCTTTTACCTTCATTTATCTATCAACGCCCAAAATCATCTTCGATACGTTCAATGTCATCTTCACCAAAATAAGTTCCAGTTTGAACCTCTACAAAGACCACATCGCTATCTCCAATATTTGCAATGCGATGCAAGATTCCTACTGGAATATCTAAACTCTCGCCAGCGCCAAGTGATGAAATTACGCCATCAATTGTCACCTGAGCTTGCCCTGAAACTATAAACCAATGTTCAGAGCGCTTCTGGTGGCGCTGATAGGAAAGGCGCTTTCCTGGACTAACCCAGATGCATTTGACCTTATGAGATGGGCTCTCCTGCAAGACTTCATAGCGACCCCAAGGGCGATCTGATTTTTCTAGCACCTTCGTATTCTAGTAGGTGAGCAAAATCGTTAGGCTCACCCCATGAGAAATCCAACACCAGCAGATAAATTCACATTCGGCCTTTGGACTGTTGGGTGGCAAGCCCGCGATCCATTTGGAGATGCCACTAGAGCAGCCCTTGATCCAATTCGCACAGTTAGTGAGTTAGCAAAGCGCGGGGCATATGGAGTCACATTCCATGATGATGACTTAATTCCATTTGGTTCATCAACATCAGATCGCGCAGCACATATTGCTCGTTTCAAAAAAGCACTTGATGAAAATGGAATGAAAGTTCCGATGGCAACAACCAATTTATTTAGCCATCCTGTTTTTAAGGATGGAGCATTTACTTCTAACAATAGAGATATTCGCAGGTATGCAATAAGAAAAGTAATGACAAATATTGAATTAGCTGTGGAGCTGGGCGCACATACCTATGTTTGCTGGGGCGGACGCGAGGGAGCAGAGACTGATATCGGTAAAGACCCAGTTGTAGCACTTGAGAGAATGCGTGAAGCTTTCAATATTCTCGGTCAATTTGTTATTGATAAAGGCTATGACATTAAGTTTGCAATGGAGCCAAAACCGAATGAACCTCGCGGCGATATCTTCCTTCCAACTATTGGTCATGCGCTCGCCTTTATTAATTCTCTTGATCATCCAGAATTAGTTGGACTAAATCCTGAAGTTGGCCATGAGCAGATGGCAGGACTGAATTTTGTTCATGGAATCGGACAAGCCCTATTCCATAAAAAACTCTTTCATATTGATTTAAATGGCCAGCATGGTCCTAAATACGACCAAGATTTAGTCTTTGGCCATGGCGATCTCAAATCTGCCTTTTTCCTTGTTGATCTGCTGGAGCGCTATAACTATGAAGGTCCTAAGCATTTTGATTACAAACCAATGAGAACCGAAAGCGATGATGGTGTCTGGGCTTCGGCAACTGCAAATATGCGCACCTACATAATCTTGCAGGAGCGAGCCAGAGCATTTAGAGCTGATCCAAGAACTGCTGCAGCTCTAGAGAAATCCGGGGTTAATGAACTTCTTCAACCTACTGTTGCAAAGGGTGAGGGCTGGAAAGAGATTGCAGGAGAGAGTTTTGATGTCGAGGCTGCAGGAAAGCGCGGCTATCACTATGAAGAACTTGATCAGCTAGCCCTGGAATATCTAATCGGTGTTTACTAGAAACTATGCCGATAGTTGCAGGTGTTGATTCCTCAACCCAATCAGTAAAAGTTGTTCTGCGAGATGCTGATAGTGGTGAATTAGTTGCATCAACTTCAAGGCCGCATCCAGATGGAAGTGAAGTTAACCCGCAGCATTGGTGGAAGGCTCTCTCAGAGGCTCTTGATGAGTTAAGTTCTCATAAGATTTCAGCGATTTCAATTGCTGGTCAGCAACACGGCATGATTGCACTTGATAAAGATGGGGCAGTAATTCGAGATGCCCTCCTCTGGAATGACACTCGCTCAGATAAGGCGGCCGAGGATTTAAATAGAGAGATTCCAGATATTGCGCTTCGCACTGGTTCTCAATTAGTTGCCTCATTTACTGCATCAAAGGTGAGATGGCTCGTAGATAGCGAGAAAGCAAATGCAAATAGAGTTGCTGCGATTGCTCTTCCTCATGATTGGCTTTCTTGGAAACTTTCAGGCGCCAAGTCGATAGAGACCTTATTTACTGATCGCTCTGATGCATCTGGCACCGGATATTTTGATTCAAGAAAAAACGAGTATTGCCTAGATATTCTGGCAACAGCAATAAGAACCAATCAGGAAATCATCTTGCCAAAAATCATTGCGCCAAATCAATTTGGAGCAACTAGCACTAATTCAATCCCGATAGCTGCTGGAGCTGGAGATAATGCAGGTGCGGCCCTTGGTTTAGGTGCATCTTTAGGTGATTTAGTTATTTCACTTGGAACCAGTGGCACAGCTTTTGCTATTTCAAAGAGTTCGACTCATGACTCATCTGGCGAAGTTGCAGGCTTTGCAGATGCTACAGGCAATTTTCTTCCTCTTGCTTGCACCTTAAACGCTGCAAAAATCTTTAACACAGTTGCCAAAAGTCTTTCGCTCTCCTTTGAAGAATTTAGCTCCCTTGCTCTCTCTGCAAAAGTTGGAGCAGAGGGTTTAAGAATCATTCCTCACTTTGATGGCGAGCGGACTCCCAACAAGCCAAGTGCTAAAGGCTCTTTTTATGGAATAACGCATAGCAATTTCACAAAAGAGAATATTGCACGCGCCTCTATCGAAGGTGTTATCGCTGGAATGATTTATGCCGCGAGAGCAGTAGAGAGACAAGGTGTTAGTTATTCCAGGATTTTACTAATTGGAGGAGCTGCTAAGAATTCTGCAGTACAGCAGATAGCTGCTGATTTGTTTGGAAGAACCATTCACATTCCGCCAATCGGTGAGTACGTGGCTGATGGAGCAGCGAAACAAGCAGCCTGGGCTTTAAGTGGTAAGGACGAAGTGCCTAGTTGGTCTCTTGGTGAAGTAAAGGAAATATCTCCTAAAGCAAGAATCGATGGCGTTATAGATAGCTACTTTGAACTTATCTCTTTGAGCCGTTAGAGCTTTCTTTCAGAAAAGTAACCGCTATTTCTGAAGCAAGCGCACTTGATCCAAAAGTTCTAATGATATTTTTAGGATTAAAGCCCCAGGTTGGCCATCCCATGTCAACAAATATTGCATCTGGCCTGCTTCGATTGATTCTATCGAGAGCCACTAATATTTTGTTATCTCTAAAAGCATCTCGAAAGGCCACGACCAGACAACCTTGAACGTGAGTTGAAAGATCGATATCACTTGATTCTAATTTAACCTTAACGCCCGCTCGCATAAAAGGCCTTCGTAATCCCCAGCCGACAAAGCCAGCCGCAATTGTTGGGTCGGCAGATAACTCGATTAAAGATATCTGATCCGTTGATATAGAGAGTTTGCCTTGATAATGAACTCCACGTTTAAACTTTGATACCTCTGGTAAGGATGCTGGAGAAAAATCTGTGGTTACTGGTGGCCTCCAGCTCCAGATTTTCTCTGCGTTATCCTTTATTGATTGACTATTGATCTCTCCCCCTTCGACAGCCTCTCGAATTGCAACCAAACTATTTTCTACAAAACTTGATTGATCATAGAGACCAGAGAAGCAGAGCAAATCCGCACCAGCTGATATTGATCGAAGAGCTGAGGTGTGAATCTTCTTTGTCCCACCAAGTGCGCCCATATCTAAAGCATCTGTAACTACTAAACCATCGAAACCAAGATTTTTACGTAGCAACTCTCTTGTAATCAGACTTGAACATGAAGCCGGGGAGGTAGAGTCAATTGTAGAGAGCACAATATGCCCCATCATTATTGCCTCTACTCCATCTCCAATTCCTGAAATGAATGGCTTGAGATGGGTACTCATCAATTCATCAATTTCACCAGATAGCTGCGGTAAATCGTGATGGCTATCCTCCAATACCCCTCCGTGGCCTGGAAAGTGCTTGATACAAGAGGCAATGCCAGCACTGCGCAAACCCTTGATTGCACTTACCACATGTCTGGCAACTAAATCTGCATCGCTACCAAAAGACCTAACTGCAACTATTGGATTGTCGCTTTGAGTTGCAACATCAGCAACAGGAGCTAAATTCAAGTCAACGCCAATGGACTTTAATACTTTTCCTAATTCCCTAAAGGAGCTCTCTGTTAATTCCAGATCATTGCAACGCCCAAGAAGCGCAGGAGTTGGGAAGGGACTTCCTTCAGGAACAAAGAGGCGGGTTACATCACCGCCTTCCTCGTCTAAAGAGATAATAATATTTGGGGAGATAGCTCTAATCTTAAGGATTAGCTCGCGCGCTACATCTAAAGATGGACAGTTTGAACTAAATAGGGTTATTCCTCCAAGCCCGTTTTCAAGATATTTAAAAATCCAATCAGGTATCTCAGTGCCACCAAAACCAGGAGAAAAGTGGGCCAATATTGCTTTTTCGGTATCGTTAAATTTCATCCTTTAACAGCTCCCGCTGTCACACCTGTAGCAATTCGCTTCTGAATCAGTGAGAAGAAAATTACAACTGGAATAGCTGTGACTGTAGATGCCGCCATCAATGGGCCCCAATCAGTACCAGTTCTAGTTGTAAAACTAGCAAGCCAAACTGGAAGTGTTAAATTCTCTTGACTCTGCATAATTATGTAGGCCAACAAAAACTCATTCCAAGCTTGAATAAATGCAAATATTGCTGTTGCCACCAGTCCTGGAGCCATTAATGGCAAGAGAACATGGCGGTATGCCTGAACTCTCGTGCATCCATCAACTAGGGCAGCCTCTTCAATATCTGTTGGGATATTGGCTAGAAAACCCCTCAAAGTCCAAATAGTAAAAGGCAAAATAAATGCCACATAGGTGAGCGCTAATCCTCCTATGGTGTTTGTTAGTTGGAGTCGAGTCAATAGAAGAAATAGTGGAATTATTAGGGCAGAAAGTGGAAGCATCTGCACAATTAGAAGGGCTGAGATAAAGCTCCGCTTGCCGGTAAATTTTGTGCGCGCTATTGCAACACTGGCAAAAGTTGCTAAAAAGAGTGAAATAGCAACAGTTATTAACACCACAATTAAGCTATTTCGAAGACTGGTATAGAAGCCCTCTCTAGAAAAAGCATTCTGGTAATTTTCAATGGTAAAAGATCTAGGCAAGATTGTTGGTTCAGTAGAAAGTACATCCTGACGATTCTTAAAAGATGTAGTTACCATCCAATAAACTGGAAACCCCATAAAAATGATGGCAAAAAATCCAGAGATGTTTGCATAAATCGAACTCTTTTTATGCATTGTTATCACCAATTCGAACCATCTTCTTGATGTAGAACCAAGTGACGCCCAATAAGGAGAAGATCATCAGGAGGGCAATGGCAGCGCCCATTCCATATTCACTTAAACCAAAGGACTTTTCAAAGGCATAAATTGCCATGGTGTAATACTCCGAGGCCGGTCGGTTATCAAGTAGGACCCAAATTTGGGTAAAGACTTGAAAGTCCCAGATGATTGATAGGCTAATAAGAATCACATAAATTGGAAGCAATATTGGAAGGATTACAGATCTAAATATTTGCCTGGAGTTGGCTCCATCAATAGCTGCTGCCTCCAAGAGCTCCTTTGGAACTTGGGTTAAAGCCGCGTAAATGCTAATTGTTATGAATGGAATAGCGCCCCAAACTACAACTCCTCCAATAATTGAAAACCCTGAGAAGGTATTGGTGAACCAATTACGTTGTGCAAAGTCAAAACCTAGACGATTTATAGTTGAAGTGATGATGCTAAATTCAAAGGAGAACATCCACTTCCAAATTGAAATGCCAACTAGTGCAGGTATTGCCCAAACCAGAATTAGGGTGGTATTTAACAGCCATCGAAGTATGGTGTTCATTCGAAGCATTAAGTGGGCTAGCCAGGCACCGATTACTATTGAAGCTGCAACCATGGCAAATGTAAAAATAAATGTTCTACGTAGGACTATCCAGAACTCTGGGTCTTTTAGCAGTGCTTGAAAGTTTTCAAAGCCAACCCAAGTTGGAATTCCAGAGACAATTTCTGCAAGGCCAAACTGCTGAAAACTTAAAGTTATAAGTCGAAATACTGGGAAGCCTAAGATGAGAAGAATTACAGCCAGAGCAGGAGTAATTAAGAGATAGGGCCATAAATTCTTTTTTGGCCGTAGTCTTAATTTTGTTGCGCTAGACATAAGACCTCAAACCTACTTCCCAATAAATGAGTGGAGAGTGGAGCGCCCTCGACGCTACCACTCTCCTCATACCTCGTTAGGAGTTTTTTACTGCTAGTTCAGCAGTTTTGTGATCTCCGCAGATGCATCTTTAGCTGCTTGCGCAACTGTCTTCTTTCCTGTTGCGATATCAGAGAGCATGGCCTGTAGAACGTTTGCGTTCTCAACATTTACCCACTTCTCTGCTGCAGGAACGAACCAGGTTGAGCTAGCACCCTTAGCAACCTGAGCATTTCCACCCTTGACTAGAGTCAACATGCTGGTGTTGTTTGGAAGATTGCCAACCTTAACAATCTCACGCATTGCTTGGCCGGAGGTGAATGACTTGATCCAATAGACACCCCAGTCAGGATTTTTTGCCTTTGCTGGGACGCCAAGATTTGATCCACCAAGGAATGCTGGCATGTATTCACCAGCGCGAATTGAAGGCATTGGGAAGAAAGCGCCCTTTTGAGGAGCAATACAGCATGTTTCCCATCCATTTGAGTAGCTCATCGCAACGTTTCCGCCTGCGAAGACCTCCCATTGACCACCCTCATCGCCAGACTTGTCGGCTTTGGAGTACTTATCAACAATATTTTTCCAGCGAGTTAAGCCTTCAACAGAAGCAGCTGAATCTAGTGAGCCTTTCCACTTTCCAGCTTCTTGGACTGCAATTGCGCCCTTTGAGTCATAGACAAAGCCCATTGCTGCATACCAATACTTACCTGGCATATAGACAGCAGAGAACTTGGAATTGGAAGCATTTGCTGCCATTAACTTATCTGCAGCTGCAGTAAATTGCTCATAAGTTCTTGGAGCTTTGATTTTTAGTGAAGTAAATAGATCAGTGCGATACATAACTGCTCGCGACCCAGCATAGTAAGGGACCGCATAGAGCTTGTTGTTATAGCTTCCAGCCTCTTCTAGGCCTTTGAGCCAGTTAGTGCTGTATGCAAATTGACTCTTTGAGCTACTTAGATCCTTAAGAGCACCAGCTGCTGAATACTTGAGAACTTGAGTGTTACCAAACTCAAATACATCTGGTGTATTGCCAGCAACAAGGGCTGCATCGAGTTTCTTGAGTGAATCTCCCCAAGTCTGATATTGGATATCAACCTTTACATTTGGGTACTTTGAATTAAACATCTTATTTGCACGATCAACTGCTGCGGGCCAAGACTTCGCATCTCCTTGAATCCAGACAGTTACCGTGCCACTATCTTTCGGTGCAGCACTTGCTGTGCTCGCGCCAAGAAATAGCGAGCTGATAAGTGCCATCGAAGAAATTACGGCGATAACTTTTTTGCGCGTAATGCGCATGAGGGACCTCCTATTAGAGCTACCTGCTGGGAAATCCAACAGGTCTTAGTAGGTTGGTCTAGTCCAATTTTGGAGAAAATGCTAGTATCTGGCAGGTTTTTCTTACGATTGTTATGGAATCGGTATCTCCTCCCCTAAAAAGGGGAGAAAAAGGGGGTGGGGGCTTTGGCCAAGGAGGAGTTCCTCAAACCTGTTCGCATCTCAGAATTGATTCGTGCGGACCTTTCAGAGCTTGCGATCCACGAGGTGATTCCCACAGAGAGACAGATGGCTGAACACTTTGGTGTCTCCCGGGTAACTATCCAAAAAGCACTGAAAATCCTGGAGCGCTCTGGTTTTATCTATCGTAGACAAGGTTCTGGAACGTTTGTAGCACCTCCGCGCGATACTCATCACCATAGCCTTAGATCTTTTAGCGAAGAACTTACTTTAAAGGGAATTGAGTATAAGACCGCTGTGTTAGATGTCAGGTTGATTGAGAGTTCTGAATTGATAGATGCAACCTGGGCAAGGATAAGTGAGCCCTCATATCGCATTGAAAGAGTCCGAACAAACAAAAAGGTGGCTCTTTCTTGGGAAGTTTCATATGTGAAAGCACGATTTGCTCCTGGCCTTGATAAGAAACCTCTCTCGGGATCTTTATACAAACTACTCTCAGAGAATTATGGACAGGTTGTGGAGAGCGCTGATGAAGAAATTTCATCTCTACTTGTTGAAGATGAAATCTCTACAAAATTGTCTGTATTAGCAGGAACCCCAGCAATTGAAATTCAACGAAGAGCATTTAATAAACGAGGTGACTGCCTAGAGATAGCAAGAGCAATACGACCCAGTGGTAGAGAGTTTCTAAAATATAGCGTTAGACGCTAAAGAATATTTCTTAAAACCTAATTTGCTGCTGCTCTATTAATTCGATCTCGGATTGCAACTGCAAGGCCTTCTCCCCTTGGTGGAATTATTCTTACCTTCTCTAAATTCTGACTATCTGACATACGAAGAGCTGAGTAGAGCACCCTTGCATACTCTTCAATGCTCTTAGGTTCTGCCAAGCGAATAACACCCTCTGGGGTTGCTATTTCACTCATTGCAATCAAACCCTCACCACTTTGGATTTCACCGCCAATAATGACTTTTGCCCTTGGTGCATAGTGCTGCTTATCTGAACCAGAGGTTCGAATCTTTGTTTCGCTAACTTCAGCCAGAATTATCCCAGTACTCTCTTCAATCATCTCTGCGCTAATAGCTCCAGGTCTAAGAATTTTTGGATTATCGCTACTGCAATCAATAATTGTTGATTCAACTCCAACTAAACAAGGTCCTCCATCAAGTATTTGATCACCTGGCAAGAGATACTCACTTAACTCCTGACTAACAGCTTCGGCAGTGGTTGGTGAGACTGCGCCATAGCGATTGGCGCTAGGGGCAGCAATTCCCATTCCGCCAACTGCTTTAAATTCATTTAGTAGACCAAGTGCCAAGCTGTTTGCGGGAATTCTTAAACCAACAATTTCCTGAGCTCCAGTTAAAAAGTCGCCCGCAACTTCTCGTCTCTTAAGGAGCAGGGTCATTGGACCTGGCCAGAAATCTCTCATTAGATTTATTGCATACTCTGGAACATCTTTTGCCCAGTAATCAACATCATTTAGCTCTGCGATATGGACAATTACTGGGTGGTTAGCAGGTCTATTTTTCACCTGATACATCCTGGCCACCGCATCTTTGTTTTCGGCATCAGCTCCGATGCCATAGACGGTTTCCGTAGGAAAGGCGATTAGGTCTCCCGCCTTTAATTTCTCAGCACTTTGCCGTAATACGCTCAGTGAGCATTGAGAAATAATGGTTGCCATAGCAGGTATCTTAGGCTTATGAGAAAAGTGAATCGAATTACCGCAGCAATAACAGCTCTATTCGTGCTAGGCGCGCTCTGGGTCTATCCAGCCCAAGGAGCTGAATCAGATCGCCATATAACAGTATCTGGAGTAGGAACTGTAAGCGTTGTTCCTGATGCAGTTCGATTTTACTTAAGCGTCACCTCACTTAGCGATAAGAGCGCAAGCGCTCTATCAAGCGCATCAAAAGCAGCATCAAATGTGAGAGCAGCGCTAAAGTCTGAGGCAATTGCCACTAAAGATATTAAGAGTTCAAACCTCTCGGTCTATCCAGAATATAACTACACCCAAGATAAAGGCTCAGTGATTATTGGATATCGGGCTACTCAGTCATTTACTGTAATCATTCGCAAAGCAGAGAGCGCTGGAAAAGTAATTGAATCAGTTGTAAGCGCAGGCAATGAAAGCGTTGCAATTAATGGCATTGCTCCATTTATCTCTAAGGGCTCTGCAGCAATGCAGGAGGCTAGAGCTGCTGCCGTCGCTGATGCAAAATCTAAAGCTTCTTCCTATGCCAAACTTCTTGGAACCTCATTGGGCAAAGTCATTTCATTGCAAGAAAACTCTGCTCCTTCATATTCATTCCCAATGCTTGGAGTTGCTAAGGCAGAGGATGCCTCAACTCCTGTAATTGATCTTGGTGAAGAGGAAGTCTCTATCTCCATCACCGTGAAATGGGCTTTGAACTAAGAGCACTTGTGGTGGGTAGTGGATTTGAACCACTGAAGGCTAAGCCGGCGGATTTACAGTCCGCTCCCATTGGCCACTCGGGCAACCCACCATTTAGCACTTGATTGCGCAAGGCTAGCAACTCACCCTCGCGCTCACAAATTACTAATTATTACTTGATTGAAGCCTCATAAATGCTCTGGATTGTTCCATTGAGCATTGCATCAAAATCAGTATCGCTTTGTTGAGCGCTTAGCCCCTCAGCAAGCGCCCTTGAGAAAGAGGCAATAACGCCATTGTTTTCGGCAAGCATTTGATTAGCAACCTCTCGTGAATATCCACCAGAGAGAGCAACAACTCTAACAACTCGAGGGTGATCCACTAGCTCTTTATAGAGATTTGCCTTTGTTGGAAGTGAGAGCTTTAACATGATGTTTTGATCGCCATTTAGGCTATTTGCTTGCTCTATTAATTGCTTCTTTAGAATTTCCTCTGCTTCTGCCTTCTCTGCACTCTTGATATTCACTTCAGGTTCAATTATTGGCACAAGGCCGCCCGCAATAATTTCTTTTCCAACTTCAAATTGCTGCTTAACGATTTCATCAATTCCTGATGGGTTTGCCATGTTAATTACCGAGCGCATCTTGGTGCCAAAGACTCCATGCTTATTTGCAGCGGCAATTCTTGCGCCAAGTTCTGGAATTGGCTTCATGAGTTGGACATCATTTGCTTCATCAGCTAGACCATTATCAACTTTAAGGAATGGAACTACTCTCTTCTTATTCCATAAAAACTCGGCAGAGCCCATGCCATCAATGGTGCGCTCCATAGTCATTTCAAAAAGGATTGCGCCAATAACACGTTCGCCATTAAATACTGGTGACTTGATTAGGCGTGATCTCATCTCATGCATACGATCAAACATCTCAGCTTCATTGGAGTATGCAGACTCGGTAACGCCATATAGCGCTAGGGTCTTTGGCGTGCTGCCACCTGATTGATCAAGGGCTGCAATAAAGCCTTTGCCAGATTTAACTTGGGCAAACATTTCGTTATTCATCGATACTCCTTAAGAGATGTTTATTGGGCTAGAAATCTCCGATTACCTCGCATACAACGCTGAATCCGAGAAGGCTCTAATTCTAATAGGTCAGCTGGGGCTCAAATAACCAGCGATTTCTCGCTCAAAATCCTCACGCGATACGGTAGGGCCATGGCTGATAGCAGTTTTGATGTCGTTTCCAAAGTTGATCGGATGGAGCTAGATAACGCTCTAAACCAAGCTGCGCGCGAGGTTGCCACCCGTTTTGATTTTAAAAATACTGGGGTAAAAATTGAAATGTCTGGCGAAAAGATCTTGGTTGAGGCTGAAACTGAAGAGCGAGTAAAAGCAGCCCTTGATGTTTTAAAAGAGAAGATGATTAAAAGGGCAGTATCGCTCAAGCATCTTGATATTGCAGAGCCAGCTCAGAGCGGCAAAGTTTTTCGAATCTTCTGCACCGTAAAAGAGGGAATCTCGCAGGAAAATGCTAAGAAGATCACAAAGCTATTAAAAGATGAGGGGCCTAAATCTGTTAGAGCACAGATTCAAGGAGAAGAACTTAGAGTCTCAAGTAAGAGCCGAGATGATTTGCAGAGCGCTATTGCGCTAATTAAGGAAGCTAAACTGGACTTTGCTGTTCAGTTCACCAACTATCGATGACCAAAGTTAATAAGGGTCTACTTTTTGGTGTCTCTGCCTACATCATCTGGGGGCTACTACCCCTTTATTGGAAGTTAGTTGAAGAAGCTGGCGCCTATGAAATATTGGCTCACCGCGGAATCTGGTCACTTCTTATCTGTGTTTCACTTCTTGCTTTAAGAAAACAATTAAAGAGCGCATATGAGATGGTCCGTTCCTCGCGGACTTTCTCTCTCTTATTTTTAGCCTCAGGCTTATTGACAATTAATTGGGGTGTTTACATCTGGTCAGTAACAGTTAATCGAGTAGTTGAGGCAGCACTTGGTTATTACATAACACCGCTTATTAACGTCACCTTCGGAGTTCTCTTGCTTCGCGAGAAATTAAGGCCAGCGCAGTGGATCGCTGTGGCTCTGGCCGCAGCAGGAGTAGTGATTCTTACCCTTGGATATGGCTCACTTCCTTGGATTGCACTGGTTTTGGCAATCTCCTGGGGAAGTTATAGCTTGATTAAAAAATCGCTAAATCTTGGAGCCCTTGAGACTCTATCTTTAGAAACACTCTTTGCTTTTCTGCCCAACTTAGTCTTTATTCTTATTATCCAAGGTAATGGCAGCGCTGAATTTGGTTCAACATGGACCATCTCCATACTGCTCTTTGGAGCTGGCGCTGCAACTGTTATTCCGCTACTTCTATTTAATGGATCAACTACAAGATTGCCGCTAAGCACAGTTGGATTATTGCAGTATATAACTCCAACAATTATGTTTTTTATTGGTATTTATATAAATAATGAAGATATATCAACGACTAAAGTTCTTGGATTTGCTTTTATCTGGCTGGCTCTGGCTGTATTGAGCAGAGATCTATATCGATCAAGCCGTCCGCTCGATGACGGCATCGCAAAGGCCCTCTAGAGCGCTGCGAGCAGGTATTGCTGGAAGTGGTTCTAGAAGTTGCTTAGCTTCTAGCGATAAGTTGTGAAGATAGCTCTTTGCATCCTTAAGCGCACTGTGCTGGCGAAGTTTGATAAGTACTTCCGCAATTTTCTCTTCAGGTATCGGGCTTTGTAATAAATGTCTTAGTTCTTCATCTTCTTCCAGCTTAGAGCTAATAATCTGCAGAGTTACAAGGGTTGGTATTCCCTCTCTTAGATCTGTTCCTGGAACTTTGCCTGATTGCGAAGCATCACTACTAATATCGATAACATCATCAGCTAGTTGAAAAGCAATACCAATCTTCTCTCCAAATTTAGTTAGCGTTTCCACTATCTCTCTATCAGCTCCTGAAAGCATCGCTCCGAATCGAGCGCTAGTTGCAATTAGCGATCCAGTCTTATCTGAAACAACTTGGAGATAATGATTAAGGGCCTCAACTCCAGTTTTTGCTCCTTGAGTCTCTTGAATCTGGCCAATAACCAGCCTTTCAAAGGTCTTTGCCTGCAGGCGAACCGCCTCTGGCCCTAGATCTGCCAGTAAATCTGAGGCTTTTGAGAAGAGGTAATCTCCGGTAAGAATTGCAACCGTATTACTCCAACGGCTATTAGCGCTAGTAACTCCACGTCTTAATTTAGCTTCATCCATAACATCATCGTGATAGAGGGTTGCTACATGTGTGAGCTCGCATACAACTGCAGCTGCAATCACTTGATCGCTCTGTCCCTTGCCAAAATGAGAGGCAAGAAGAGTAATTAAAGGGCGAAAGCGTTTTCCCCCTGCTTCAACTAAATGGCGAGAGGTCTCGATTAGTAATGGGTAATCACCTTGGATATGGCTACTTAAGAGCGCTTCAACTTGATCAAGGCCAGCTATTAGCTCTCTTTCAAGATCTTTATCGAGATTGGCAATTCCTAGGCTAGCCATAATTAACGTGTGAAGGTTGCAAAGGTTGCAATGAAATCAAGAAATGGCGCAGGAAATATTCCCAGCGCAAGAGTTGCAATAGCTGCAATCCAGATTGTTAGGTTGGTATAAAGAGAAGGAATTGTTACAGTCACAGTATCTTCTTCTGGATCTGTAAAGAAAATCATGACAATGACTCTGATATAGAAGAAAGCAGCGATTGCACTTGATAGAACACCTGCGACGACTACTGCAATATTTCCACTTTCATAGGCGGCGGTAAAGATTGTGAATTTTCCAATAAAGCCAGCGGTAAGTGGAATTCCGGCAAAGGAGAGAAGAAATAGTGAGAAGATTAAAGCCATAGCTGGTGAGCGTTTAGCAAGTCCCACCCAGCGGTTTAAATCTCCAACTTCGCCAGATGAATCTCTAACTAAAGTCACAATGGCAAAAGCTCCAATAGTTGCAACTCCATAGCTAGCTAAATAGAAAAGTGATGCCTTTAGACCTTCTTGATTGAGAGCGATAACTCCGGTGAGGAGAAAACCAGCGTGGGCTATTGAGGAATAGGCCAACATTCGCTTGATATCTCTCTGAGCAATAGCGATAACTGAACCAACAACCATCGTCAAAATTGCAACTGCGGTAAAAATCGGCTTCCAGCTATAGACCGCCCCGCCAAGTGAGACATAGAAAATTCGAAGCATCGCGCCAAATGCTGCGACCTTTGTTGCTGCTGCCATAAAGGCAGTAATTGGTGTTGGCGCGCCTTGATAAACATCTGGAGTCCAGGCATGAAATGGAGCCGCACCAACTTTAAATAGTAGACCAACGCTAAGTGAGACCATGCCAATAATTAGGAAGACATCATTTCCTGGGCCACCTGAAACGGCGCTTCTAATTCCTGCAAGAGAGACATCTCCTGCAAATCCATAGAGAAAAGCTGCGCCAAATAGGAAGAAGGCTGATGAATATGCTCCAAGTAAGAAGTACTTAAGTGCTGCCTCTTGGGATAAGAGTCTGCGTCTGCGTGAAAGTCCTGCCATTAAATAAAGTGGTAGCGAGAGAACCTCTAGTGCAACAAACAAAGTGATTAAATCATTAGCAGCTGGAAATAGCATCATGCCACCAACTGCAAAGAGGGTTAGGGGATAGACCTCAGTTTGAATCTTTCCAGATTGAAGAGCTTTTGCTTCTTCATTAGAACCTGGCACAGCAGAGGCTTGAGCGGCAAAGGCATCGATATCTGCAATTAGAAAGAATGCAAAGAGTGAGAGAATTAAAATTGTTCCTTGCATAAATAATACTGGTCCATCAATTACTACCGAATTAACAGCAGCAGTTGTTGTAGCGCTACCG
>ENA-ORFA01000164-ORFA01000164.1-marine-metagenome-genome-assembly--contig:-NODE-164-length-29302-cov-4.871172_pt1 | contig 29302 bp, 26 predicted proteins | sample MGYA00248621_ERZ508587 | MGnify/ENA primary metagenome ERZ508587 (study PRJEB26250, sample SAMN06266239) | marine metagenome | isolation source: Columbia River Estuary | place: USA:Columbia River Estuary... | reverse complement strand
CACGTGATGATCAATTTGAATAGCTAAACAGCAACGGGTGCTTGAAATCGTCGCGCAGTTGCCTGCAACAAGCGATCGAGAATCGTCGCCATAATCACAATCGCCAGGCCGACCTCTACCCCGAGGCCCGAGTCTGGCTTAGTCAACGCTTCGATTGATCGATAACCGAGACCGCCGCCGCCAACCATGCCCGCGATAATCGCCATCGCTAAAACCATCATCACCATCTGATTTATCGCCAAAATAATTGAGGGCATCGCCAACGGCACTCGTACGCCCCACAACACTTGTCGTTGCGACGCACCAAAAGTTGTTGCTGCCTCAAGAGACTCGTAGTTAACTTGGCGAATTCCGAGACTTGTCAACCGAATGCCAGGTGGAATCGCATAGACAACTGCTGCCACGATGCCAGGTACTGGACCAACTGAAAAAATCATCACGAACGGAATTGCATAAACAAGATTCGGAATCGTCTGCATTGCGTCAAGCACCGGTGCGATAATTGATTCGGCACGGGGTCTGCGGCCGAGCCAAATGCCAATCGGGATGGCAATCAAAATCGAAATGACTACTGCAACAACGGTTTGTGCAAGTGTGTCAACAGAGTCTGGCCACCTACCAGTCAACCCAATAAATGTGATGCCACTTGCGGTAAGCAAAGACATCTTCCAGCCGGCAATATAAAACGCGAAAGCGGCCGCAACGACAACAACCGCTTGCCAAGTGATCGTTTCGTTGAACAAAGTTTGGGCACGCACAAGAATTTCACGCACAACAAAATCGTTGAATGGTCTTGTCACGACATCGAATGTGGTGCGAAACCATTTGAACCCAGTATCAATGGGGTCAGCGAACGAAGTGCCCCACGAAAATGGAAACTCGATCCAACCAAAAACGCGGCCGATAACCGCCATTACGGCAAGGCAAATAATTGCTGAATATAAGGTATTGCGTTTGATGCGGATTCTTTGCTCGCCAGGTGTTGAAACCAGCGACATAAAGACGCGGTCGAGTACAAGCGCAACTGCAACAACTGCAAGGCTGACAACTAGTCCGCGGCCCGGTTGAAGGCGCCGAACGGTTTGATTTATTTCTTGACCAAGACCGCCTGCACCAACCAATGTTGCAATCACAACAATGCCAAGTGCCATCATCACGGCTTGATTGATGCCTGTGATAATCGACGGCACGGCTAATGGCAGCTGTACTTTTGCAAGAACTTGTCGATTAGTAGCACCAAACATTTGTGCGGCTTCAACTGCGGATCTTGGCACTTGCTGAATGCCGAGAGCCGTGAGTCGAACCATTGGTGGCAGTGCATAGATCACAGTGGCGATTGCTGCAGGTGCTGGCCCGATGCCAAAAACTAAAACGATTGGAATTAAATAAACCGTGGCGGGCACAGTCTGCATTCCGTCAAGAATTGGACGCAATATAGATTCGGTGCGCTTGTTTAAAGCAGTTAATACTCCGAGTGGTATCCCAACTAGTACACAAATCAAAACTGACACTGCCATCAGAGAAATTGTCACGATACTTTCTGACCAGACACCAACTATTCCTGGGTAGACGACTGCAAACGCAGCAAACGCTGCGACTCCCCACTTGCGAGTTCGAGCAATAACCGCAAAAACAATGATTGCCGGAATAAACCAAGGCAACCAAGTAAAAAATGATTCAACACAGTTGAGCCCAAACTCAACTACCGAAATCAACGGATTAAAAATAAACTTAAACGACCAATTGCTGCTTCGGTTCTTGCGAACCCATGACTGCACGCCAGTAATTGGTTCAGCAATGCCGATATTTAGCGACTCTGGAAACCCGCGAGTGCCAAATGTCTGAGCTGCGACTATTAAAACAAGTAAGCCACTAATTCGGCTCTTCATTTTTGTTCGGCCTGCAAAATCTTGGCAACACTCTGACGATTAACGATGCCAATTGCCTTGTTGCTTGCGTCTGTAACTGTGATCGCTTGATCATCTTCAAGCAACATTGGAATAATCGTTTCGATTTTTGCAGTCGACAACACCGATCGACTGTTTGCGGCTGCGGTGCCAGCAACAGTTACTGTTTTGACGCTCAGTACTTTTGCACGCGGCACATCGTTGACGAACTCGCGAACATACGAAGTGGCAGGAGCCGAAACAATTTCTTCTGGGGTGCCAACTTGATCAAACGACCCATCTTTCATAATTGCAATTCGATCACCGAGCCGAAGCGCTTCGGCAAAGTCATGGGTGATAAACACAACTGTGCGTTGCATAGTTTTTTGCAACCTAATCAGTTCGTCTTGCATTTCTTTGCGAATTAGCGGGTCAAGTGCCGAAAATGGCTCATCAAACAGCAAAATCTGCGGATCGACTGCGAGCGCACGGGCAAGACCGACACGCTGTTGCATGCCACCAGAAAGTTGTTGCGGATAGTGATTAGCCCAACCGTCAAGACCGACCGTCTTTAAAATTTCTGTTGCCCTTGCAATTCGTGTTTGCTTGTCAACTTTCTGAACTTCAAGACCATATGCGATGTTGTCGATTACTTTGCGATGCGGAAACAAACCAAAGTGCTGAAACACCATTGACATTCGACCACGTCGGACTTGACGCAATTGTTCTTCGTTCATCGCCAATAAATTGTCACCTTCGAGAAACACGTCACCTTGTGTTGGTTCGACAAGTCGTGATAAGCACCGAATCAGAGTTGATTTGCCAGAACCTGATAATCCCATAACCACAAACGTCTCACCGCGTGCAACGCTGAACGAGACATCACGCACTGCAACTGTTTGTTGGGTTTGTTGCAAAATATCACTACGACTCGCGCCAGATCTAGCTAGCTCAATAGCACGACTGCTGTCTCCTGGGCCGAAAACCTTCCAGATATTGTGCAGATCTAGCGCTGGTAAATCCCCCGACTCCATTTACGCAACAATAGTGCGACCTATGACTATCAGAACCAAATTGCTATGGTGATAACAAGCCCCAATAGGGGCAAGATCCAAATCAAGGGGAGATTATGAGACTACGGAGCAAGAAATTAGTCGTCGGTTTATTTACCGCCGGAGCAATGTTGATTGCCGCATGCGGTGGCAGCGATAGTGACAGCGCAGGTGGCACAGAAACAATCAGAATCGCGCGTAACAACTGGACCGCTTCGGCGATCGAGGTTGAAATCGTTAAGCAATTGATTGAAGCCAACTTGGGCAACCCGGTTGAAATCGTTGATATCGACGAAAATGCGATGATCACCGGTATGTCGTCTGGCGAAATTGATGCCAACGTTGAAGTCTGGCCATCAGGTTTCACTGCCGACGAGCAAGCATTTGTTGACGACGGTTCAGTTGTCAACATGGGCGAACTTGGCGCGATTGGCAAAATTGGTTGGTTCGTGACACCAAATGCACTTGAGCAGTTTCCACAACTCTCATCGTGGGAAGGTCTGAAAGACCCAGCAGTTGTCAAAGCATTCGCAACTGCAGCAACAGGTGCACAAGGTCGAGTCTTGGGCATGGACCCATCGTTCTCGCAGTATGAAGAACCAATCGTAAAGAACTTGAAGCTTGACTTCAAGGTTCAATACTCAGGTTCTGAAGCCGCAACTCAGGCAGAAATTATTGCAGCAACAGAAGCCGGCAAACCAGTGTTGATGTACTACTGGATGCCATCGGCAGCTGTGGGCAAATATGGTCTGAAGAACGTCGCATTGCCGAAGCCAACAGTTGACTGCGCAGCAGAAACTGACAAGTGCGACGGCGACTACCCAGAAGACGTGTTGTTCAAAGTTGCTTCAGCAAAACTTGAAGCAAAAGATGCCAAGGTTTTCAATTTCTTCAAGAAGTTCAAGTTCACAACTGAAGATCAGTTGTCAACATTGGGACCTGTAGAAATTGACGGTCGCGAAGCATCAGAAATTGCTGCAGAATGGATCGCAGCAAACGAATCAACTTGGTCTGAGTGGTTCAAATAAGAGTTAGTTAGTTGTTTTTTAGAGACGGCGGGCCTTCGGGCCCGCCGTTTTTATTTTCACCACTATTAAAAGTGCCCTGACTAAAGCACACTAAGAAATCAGCTAACTATTTCTTTTTGAAGCCGCTCGGACACTTTGGATTAACGCCAGTGACTTTTTTGGTGGTCTTGCCTTTTATGCAAGTGATGGTTGTTTTTGTTGTTGCCTTTTTGCCACCAGTGATTGCAACTTCAGCAGACGACTGTTTTATCGCAATCGTGCCGCGTTTGATTGTGTAAGTTACATCACCAAGTACTCCGGCGACTGCAGTCGCATAGTAAACGCGAAAGACATTTGCCGAGACTTCGTATCCAGTCGGGTCAAGGCGACGAAGATCAGAACCTGAAATCTTTTGTGGCTTTGCCCATGTCAAGCCATCGTTCGACGTCGACATATAAAGTTTCTGCACACGATCGCCACAGCCTGGGCCGTCAGCCATCACCATGATCCAGTCGCCATTTTTGGCGCGCAAAACTTCGGTGTCGACATAGCCACCTTCAAGACGCCAACCAGCTTCTTTTGTAAACGAGATACCATCGCTTGAGATATAGCTAGCGACTTTTTCTGGACAACTGCTACTCAGCGTTGGAGACTCAACAACATAAAGACGCACTTTGCCGTCGGGTGTAACCACAGCGTCGGGTACTCCCCATGCTTTTTCATTTTGTGAGACAACAAGTTCTGTTGCAGCAACAGTTGATGTGCCAACCGCCGTGCACGCCGCCGTCGAACAAGCCGCAGACGACACAGATTTTGTGCCAGCATTTGGCGAAATGTCAACAAAGTATGCGCGACGAGTGCCATTAGGCAGTGTGATCGCCGTGAAGTCGCTACCTAAGCGCCCTGTAACGGGCACACTCGTGCACGCACCAGCGTCAGTGCAATCAGCGACCGCGGTGCCAGCAAGACCACCTGGATACCACAATCGGTCGGCGTTACCAGTGCGCTCGACATGCGGCGACACACCTGTAAGACCAAGTGACACGGCGTCTTCAGTGAGCCCCCACTCAACGACTGCACCCGCCGTTGGCACCTGCGCGAAACCTGCGACAAGTGAAAAACTGAGTGCTGTTGCGAGAAGTGTCTTTTTTATGCGCACGATTATCCTCCAAAATTTGGAATATCCGACGACCTAATTATAGTTGTATTGTTTGAATATGAAAATAGGTGTACAACTCTGGCCACAGGCCACAAATATCAACGATATGCGCGCTGCATGGCGCAAAGCCGACGCCATGGGTGTCGACAGCATTTGGACGTGGGATCATTTTTATCCGCTGTCGGGCGACCCAGAGGCGACGCACTTTGAGTGTTACTCGCTTCTTGCGGCGATGGCTGCTGATACTTGTCATGCGCAAGTCGGTGCGCTCGTTTCGTGCTTCACATATCGAAACCCTCAGTTGTTGGCCGACATGGCGCGCACGATTGACCACATCAGTAACGGACGTTTTGTTCTCGGCATTGGTTCAGGTTGGTTTGAACGCGACTACAAAGAATATGGATACCACTTCGGCACGGCGATTGAGCGTCTGAAATTGCTTGAAGCCGGCTTGCCCGTAATTAAAGAGCGCTTGGCAAAATTAAACCCACAACCAGTAAATGGCAAAGTGCCGATCATGATTGGCGGCGGCGGCGAAAAAGTAACGCTACGACTTGTTGCGCAGCACGCTGATCAATACAACTATTTTGGTCCGCCTGAGAGTTACGCCAACAAAATTAAAATTCTTGACGAATGGTGTGCGAAAGTTGGACGCAACCCGCGAGAGATTGAACGCACGGTGGCGATTTATCCGAAAGAAGTTACGCCTGAAATTTTTGAGGCTTACAAACAAGCGGGCGCTGAGCATGTGATCTTGACTTGCGCTGGCCCGTTTGACTTTGGCGATCTTGAAACGCTTTTGAGCTGGCGATAACAAAAATTTGCGTCGCTTAATACCGTTCGGACTGCTTCAAGTCTCGAACATCGCTTCAGGTTTCGGCAACGGAATCGTGATGATCGCCATACCTTGGCTCGTGCTTGACCGCACCGGCTCTGCAGCTGCGGCTGGTTTGCTTGGCGCGTTGGTGAGCCTGCCCGGCATCGTTGTTTCGCCATTTGTTGGCGCGCTCATCGATCGTGTTGGGCGACGCAAAGTTTCGATTTATGCCGATGTGCTCTCGGCAGTTTCTGTTTTGTTGTTTGTAGTTGTCGACCGTGTCGGTTCGTTGACGTATACGTGGATCGCAGCGTTGGCTGTGCTCGGCGCCGTGTTTGACCCCGCCGGGCACACGGCGCGCAAGGCGCTGATCCCTGATGCTGCTGGTGCGTCTTCGATCAATCTTGAATCTGCAAACAGCCGTCACGAGGGTTTGTTCGCTGTCGGCTGGGCGATCGGGCCAAGTGTTGGTGCCGTGCTGATCAAATTCGTCGGACCAGTCGATGCGCTGTTTGCGACAAGTTTCTTATTCGTGGTTGCATCAGTCAGCGTGATGCTGATGCGCGTTCACGATGCTGGGCAACAGAGCCGCGATGCAGATTCACATGCCGAAACTTTTTGGCAGTCGACCGTTGCTGGTTTTCGAGTGTTGCATGCCGACCGTGCCCTGTTTAGTCTGACTCTAATTTTCATGTTCACCTCGGCGGTTTACATGCCGATCGAAATGGTGCTGCTCCCCGTGCACTTTGAACGACTCGGCAACGCCGGCGGGCTCGGCGCAACAATGACTGGTCTGGCCGCAGGCATGATGATCGGCGCTTTCAGTTACGGATTAATTGCCCGGCGGTTTTCGCGGTTCACGATTTTGCGTGGCGTGATGATTGGCGTCGCAGTTGCTGCCGCGCCGATGGCAGCTTTGCCCCCGACTCCCGTGTTTATCGTTATTGGTTTTTCAATGGGCATGTTGTGGGGGCCATTCAACCCTCTTTGGAATACGTTGATTCAAAACCGTGTGCCCGCCGAGATGCAAGGGCGCGTCTACGGAGTGCAGATGTCGGCGCTTTACGCTGCCCCACCGCTTGGTCAACTTGTTGTTGGCTTGGCTGTCGAGCAGTTTGGGTTGCAACAAACTTTCGTTGTGATCGCCGCGCTGTTCGTAGCTGTCGCGTTGCTCACTGTTTCTCTGCGCTCACTGCGCGACCTCAACACCGACACGATTTCAACTAGTTAATTAGCTTGTGCTTCGCGAAGCGTGCGCTTGGCGCAGCGTGCGTAAGTGAGCTTGGCGCGATTCGAGATAGTTACGCGCTGTGTTGCAGCACGCGACGACGGCTTTCAATATCTTCGCGATTGTGGTAGCAACCGATGAACAAACGCTTGCCCGTGTACTCCATGCGGCCATGCAGCGTGCGCCAGTTGTCGAAAATTAAAGCGTCACCCGAGTTGAGTCGAATCTTCAACCAGTTGTCGCGATCGTTCACAAGTTTGTGCAGCAAACCATAACTGCGATAAAACTCGGCCATCTGTTCGTTTGGCAATTTAAGTGGCGCGCGATCGTAGTTATTGAAAGAAATCTGCACAATATTGCCGTAAGGGTCTAACCGAATCGCAGGACGCTCGGCTCGCAAATAGACGCCTGGCTCGATGTAAAGACCAGGGACGACTGTCGTTGTGAGAGTGGTGAAAGCCTTAGGGTCTTGTTCGCGGATCTGGTTGGCGACGGCAAGGCCATCCACCAAAATACTTTCGCCGCCCGTGCCCGTGCGCTCGATGCAACAAAACATCTGCGAGCCCGGTGCGTCGTGCGAATAGGTGCTGTCGGTGTGCGGCTCAAGAAAAGTTTGCGTATAGGCCGTGTCGTTGTGATCTTTAAGTTCTGAATGAAGTTTCCAGATGCCGCCAAAAATTGTTTGACGCGGATACGCGACGCGACGCGCGAGTTGCTCGGCTGCCTGCTCGTTTGCGGGCATATTGCGAACAGTGGCAAAACCATATTTTGCGAATGCGTCGAGCAACTCGCGAGCGCCTTCGTCGGTCGAGACAACTGCTTCAAATTCAGAACACGGAATCGGGTCTGGCATCGAACCAGCCAGCCAGAGCTGCTTTGAAACAATCGCATGCTGGGCGTGGGTGTCGTAAACAAGCGCGCTAGCCAAGAGTTCGGCCGAATACTCGCCCGGCGCACTGGCATCGCTCCAGTTGACGACGACATGATTCTCGCTCTTCAACTCGGCTGAAGTGCCTGAGATTGTTGGGTCAATTAAGAACGTGTCGACTTTTCGTTGCTTCGTATCTGTGTTGTAGCGAGATGCGTCTTGACTGTGGTCATAGAGCCAAAACCACGAGTAAATCTCTGGGGTTTTAGCGCCAGCAAATACGACCTCAAGCCCAGCCTGTGTTGCTTTTACGGATGAGATTTTCGACGAGATTGACATACCCGAACCTAGATTGAGTTTTTAGTTAACTCTTCTAGCGTACCCTCAGCAACAATCGTCGCGTCTTCGATTCTGTAAACCCGATCGCAATGTTGCACCGTTGACAATCTGTGAGCGACAATCAAAATCGTTTTGAAACCCTGTAGCGCACGAATCGCGCTCATAACTTCGGTTTCGGTTTCCATGTCGAGGCTGCTTGTGGCTTCGTCGAGCACCAGCACTTGGGGCTCGTGATACAAAGCACGAGCGATACCGATGCGTTGGCGCTGGCCGCCCGATACGCGAATTCCGCGTTCTCCAACAATCGTGTGCGCTTTTTCTGGCAGTGACTCGACAAAGTCCCAAAGTTGTGCCGACTTTAAGGCTCGCTCAAGTGCGACTTCATCAATTTCTTTTTCAGCAATACCAAACGCGACATTGCGACGAATCGTGTCGTCTGTTAGATAAATCGCTTGGGCAACATAACCAATTGTCGACTGCCACTCGAGGTTTTGTTCGTGCAAATTGACGCCATCAACAAGCAGCTCACCTGAGCTCGGCGGCAACAAGCCAAGGATGACATCAACGAGTGTGCTCTTACCCGCGCCCGAAGGCCCGATGAAGCCGACTGTTTCGCCCTTGCGCACGACAATATTCACGTCGCGCAAACTCGGCGCCGGCGTGTTGGCGTAACTAAATGTCAAATTCCGCATCTCGATCTTGTCGGTGAATTTTGCTTGCGTCTTTACAATCTCACTTTGCGATTTGATGTACTCAAACTCGTTATACAAACTCTCTACAGCTGGCAATGAATAGCGAATGTTATTCACCTGCGCAATGACCTTGTTTATCGACGGCACGAATCGCCAGGTTGCGACAACGAACAAACCTAACAACGGAATAATTCGATCTGGTGAGCGACCCTGCCAGATCATCACCCAAATGACGACTATCAAACCGCTCATTGCCAACATCTCTGTCCACATCGGCGCAAACTGTTTCAATACATTTGACCTCATTATCGAATTAAGAAGCTTCAAGTTTTGGCTCTCAAACTGCGAAGAAAAATTCGAGCCACGGTTCAAAACCTGAATATCTTTTACGCCACCGAAGCCCTGCAAAAGATATCGAGTTCGCTCGGGTTCAATTTTTTTACGAAGCTGACCAAAATAAGTCATTCGAGGCTTCGTTACTCGGGTATAAATCATCGTGCCAAAGATCAAGACTGCAAGTGTTGCCGCTGCTGCGACAGGCTCGGTGAAAAACATCAGCCCTGCAACTGAGCCAGCAACCAAAAACTCGGTAGTTAAAGCCATAAACCCGGTGATCAAACCAACTGTCATATTCACTTCTTGTTGTACAACATTCAACAACTCAGAAGAGTTGCGTTGCAGATGAAACGTATATGGCCGGCGCAGAAATGATCTGAACAAAGTCGATGCCAAATACTGGGACGCATGGTTTGAGAACTTTGCTTGACGCCAGTTCAAAAACAACATATAAACGTTTTTCAGCAAGAAAGCCGCCCCCAAAAGCAAGACCGACGCCCCGACCATGGTGCCGACCGAACGAATGCCGAATTGGTCAAAAATCGGTTGCAAAATTGACCCGCTACTTCCGGTTCCGCCTTTGCTAATCGTTGTCATCACCGGTATCACAAGCCCAATTCCGAGGGCCTCAACAAATGTGCCAATCAATACCAAGACCATCAAAACCGGCATCGCCAGCCGAGACTCTCGCGGCAAAAGTGTCCACAGCTTGCCAAAAGTGCCTGGCTTGCCCGAGATCTTCGACGTGCTCGGCGTGCTGAGAGGCGAATTCATCTGGTTATAAAACTACCTTATGGCATATAAATAAAGGAGCCGCCGGGCGAACCGGCGGCTCCTGAATTAAAACGAAAATTCAAATTCGTAAGATGCGGAAAACCGCTTCTTACATTCTGAATCCCTTGCTAATCATTGAGATTACGGCATCTTTCATTGGAACCATGCCCATGATGATTGCGCCGTTTGCGACGTAACTCATCCAGCCACCCCAACTATCGCCCATATCGATACCCCAATAAGCAACCGCATCGTAATTAAGCACTGCCATCATCAAAACGCTGACGATGAGAGTCCAATTCGATCCAACTACTGGGATCTTCTTGATCATTGCACCCAACCCGACGACGCCAAGCACCGAATCAACTACGGTCGTGACTGCGCCAAGCAGAACTGCCAAGAGAACTAATTCTCCAAAGTTTGTCCAAAAGCCCATATCTATTTCTCCTTTTTCTGCAGGAGTTTCCTGCAATAAAAAACCTAGGGATCACCCTGTTCAATGTCATGGATACCCGCTAAAACCCACACTTTGAGCCATTTGCTGTGACGCCCGACACGCCAACCCTGCGAATCGGACATGTCTGGCATAGTCTCGCTACATGTCACTAGATATGTCCCGCGACGAAGCAGCATCAAAAACACCAACCGAATTTCGAGCCAAATTCACAACATTTGCCGAGTCGACCAAAGACGATTGGGACAAAATCATGGTGCAACTCGAAACCACCCAAGCCCGCGTGGCCGACCACATCATCGAGCAACTTGAATATCTTCGCCACGACTTTGGCGGCTTTCCGGTTAACCGCCTTGAGCACTGCCTACAAACTGCGACCCGCGCACAACGCGACGGGCGCGACGACGAATACGTGCTTTGCGCACTAATCCACGACATCGGCGACAACCTCTCGCCTTACAACCACGCCGCAGTCGCCGCTGCGATCGTCGAACCAGTCGTTTCAAAAGCTAATCATTGGCTGGTCGCAAATCATGGCGTCTTTCAGGGTTACTTCTTTTGGCAACACATTGGATTAGACCCGAACGCGCGCGAAAAGTTCCGCGACAGCGAATACTTCGACTACACGGCAGAGTTTTGCGCCAAGTACGACCAAGTCGCTTTTGATCCGAACTACAAGAGTGAGCCGCTCGAACACTTTGAGCCGATCATTCGCAAATTTTTTGCCCCGCGTGATCGCACCGGCGAAACAATTAATTAACGCAAAACTAGTTTGCCAGCTTTAATTTGCGAGGCAACGACGAATTGCGTCGGCGAGTTGCGCAATCGCCAAGTAGCCGTCGTCAAGCATGATGCCGTAACGCAAAAATGCATGAATCTGCCCGTTGTAACGCACACAAGTCGTTGGCACACCAAGCGCATTTAGTTTTTGCGCATATTGTTCGCCCTCATCGCACAACGGATCATATTCAGCAGTAATCACCAGAGTCGGTGGCATCTTGGCCAAGATTTCATCACTGGCAAGAAGTGGTGACACCAACGGGTTATCAACACTGGCACGCGAAGAACTAGAACCTGACAAATAGTGGCCGTAAAACCAGTCCATTGCTGCGGCGGTCAACAAATACCCTTCCGCGTTGCGTTTGTAACTCTCGGTCACGCATCGTGCATCAGTAGCCGGGTAAACAAGCAACTGCATTTTGAATTCAACGCCAGAATGCTGGGCTACGAGTGTCGACAAGTTTCCGCCAGCCGAATCACCACAGACGACCATTCGGTTTGCATCACAGCCCAAAGATGCCGCATTGTCTCGCGCCCAACGCGCCGCTTTGAGACAGTCTTCTAGCGGTGTCGGAAACGGAAACTCTGGCGCCAAACGATAGTCAATGCTCAAAACTGCATGGCCTGATTGCATCGCAAGTCGCCGACAAACATCGTCATAATCGTCAAGCGTGTGAAACACCCACCCACCACCGTGAATAAAAATACACAGGCCCAAATTCTGCTGTGAATTTTTATCGACAGGTGGAGAATAAAGCCGCGCTGGCACGCCACCCGCGTCGATATCGCGTCGCGAAGAAATCGGATACTCACTTGGCACGTAGTAACGCAACGTCATTTCACGCGCTTCAACCGGTGTCATCTTCTCGAGCGGCGGCTCTGTGCGCGCGGCAAGTAGCCCAAGAAAAGTTTTTGTCTGGTGATGCAATGTCACGATGAGAGCAGATTATCTACAACGCGTACTTCGCCAACAATTTGTCCGTGTCCAAAAATTGGCGACTCAAACGCTCGCGGGTCAACATGCGAAATATCAACACCCATCGCCACGAGCGCCGCGCGCATCAGAGGCGGCCGCGCACGATTTGCGCCGTCGGCAATCTTCAACGCAATCGCACGACCATCAGGCAGCGCCGCGGCATAAACACCTTCAGCACCATCTTTGGCAATCAAACCAGAAATACCCGACATCAACAGGGTGACGTCGCGTGTCGGCCCGCCAACCATTTGTGGATGACCCTGCATCGCCTCACCAACCACCCGCGCAGGCGACCCGGCTTTCGCCATCGCGACAGAACGAAACCCGCGGGCCAGTCCGACAAGCGTCATTGCGTGCGCTGGCGCACCACACCCGTCAACGACGATGTTGGCAACTTCTTCGCCAATCAACTCAGGCATCATCGCAGTAATTAATTTTTGCAATTTATGGTCTTGATTCAAGTAACTCGAGTCGTGATCCCAACCGCATGCCACGCAAGTTGCCAACATTCCAGAATGTTTGCCCGAACAATTCATTTGTAACGCCGTCTTATCGCCACCAGATTGCATAATCTCGCGCGCCGCATCATCATCAAGCGGAAAGTCCTTGGTGTTGCACAACGCTGTTTCGTCTAAACCAGCGAGCGACAAAATCTCGCGCGCGGCTTGCAGATGCTCTGGCCGACCGTCGTGGCTGGCGCATACAAGAGCCAGCAAATTTGCGGGCAACTTCAACCCGGCAGCCACCATTGCAGTTGCCAGAAACGGCTTGGTTGAAGAACGCGGAAAAACAATTGCCTGTGGAGAGCCAACGCTGAAACTTATTGATCCGTCGCGCTCAAGACAAACGACCGCACCGTTATGCCACGACTCTTGCACACCGTTTCGCAAACTGTATGCAACTGGTTTGACATCAGATGCTTGCATTTGATCTTGCTAACTCTTGACGCTTGTGCGACGACGTTTTACCCGAGTCAAAATAAATCTGACAAGCAAAATCAAAATCGCCCCAATTACAAGCCATTGAAAGACGCCGACATATTCACCGACGCGCTCCCATTGGTCGCCGAGCACAGCACCTGTGCCAATCAGAGCAATGTTCCAAACGGCGCTACCAATCGCGGTCAATACAACGAAGCTCGTCAATTTCATGCGTCGAAAACCAGCTGGTATCGAAACGATTGATCTGATCAGTGGCACACATCGTCCGACTAACACGGCGACTGCAGAGCGTTGATCAAACCATGCTTCGGCGCGAACTAGGTCACTTGGCTTGACGCCAAACCAACGACCGAACCGCTCGACAAAATCACGCAGCCTCTCTGGGCCGATCGCGGCGGCAATTGCATACAAAATCAACGCACCAATAACTGAACCAATCGTGGCGGCAATCATCATGCCGACTACAGATGTGTCGCTTTGCGCGGCATTTAATGCGTCAGCAGTGGCGCTTTGTTGAGCGACAAAGCCAGCAAACGGCAAAACAATTTCTGAAGGAATCGGCGGAAAAACATTTTCGATTACGACGAGCAACGCAACACCGACATAACCGAACTGATTGATGACGTCTTGCACCCAGTTCGCCAAGTCACCCAACATAATTTTCCCCCAATTGAAAAATCGTGCGACTTAGCTTCGGCTAAGCGATTTTCGATTCTTTGACTTTGATTTTCTAAAGTCTGTGTTCATCATCGCGATGACATCCAGCGAAATCTCTTTCGGACATGCAGCCGAACACTCGCCGTGGTTCGTACACGAGCCAAACTGATCATCCATCGCATGCACCATTGCTTCGGCACGCTTATAACGCTCGCTCTGACCTTGTGGCAAAACATTAAGGTGCGAAATTTTGGCGCCAGTAAACAAGTTCGCCGCACCATTGGGGCATGCAGCAACACATGCACCGCAACCGATGCACGCCGCAGAATCCATCGCCGCATCGGCAACTGGCTTTGGCACAAGAATTAAATTCGCATCGGGAGCGCCGCCTGTTGGCGCGGTGATAAACCCGCCTGCTTCGACAATTCGGTCGAACGACGAACGGTCCACCATCAGGTCTTTGATAATCGGAAAAGCCGAGGCGCGCCACGGTTCAATCACGATCTCATCGCCACTCTTGAACGTGCGCATATGCAATTGACACGTCGTAGTTGCTCTTTGTGGACCATGTGCCCGCCCGTTAATCATCAGCGAACAAGTTCCGCAAATTCCTTCGCGACAGTCATGATCAAACACAACTGCTTCTTTGCCCTCGCCGATCAAACGCTCGTTTAACTGATCGAGCATCTCCAAAAATGAAGCCTCATCGCTGACTTTGTCGACGGCATAAGTCTCAAAATATCCGTCAACATCTGGGCCAGCCTGACGCCAAACCTTGAGTTTGAGATCAGTGAGCAGGTTCACTTATAGCTCCGAGTTGCAAGATGTGCTGTTTCGTAAACGAGTTGTTCTTTGTTCAACTCGCTGGCCATCGGATCGCCGGTCCAGTTGTATGCAGACACGTGACAGAAGTTTTCGTCATCGCGCATCGCCTCGCCGTCGTCAGTTTGATATTCGCTGCGGAAGTGTGCGCCGCAACTCTCGTTGCGATCTAGCGCATCACGACACATCAACATGCCGAGTTGGAAGAAGTCATCTACACGACCTGCTTTTTCAAGTGTTTGGTTCACGTTTTCGCCTGTGCCCGTGACACGCAGGTCTTTTTTGAATTCGCTATACAAAGCAGGCAACTCAGACAAAGCTTTTTCAAGGCCTTGTTGCGTGCGCTCCATGCCGCAATAGTCCCAAATGATTTTGCCCAGTTCGCGATGAAACCAATCTGGCGAGCGAGTGCCCTTGACATTGAGATAGCCATTGAACCGCTCACGTGCTTCGGTTTCTGCTTGAACAAACGCTGGGTGATCTGTCGTCGGAATTGCTTTGTTCAAAAGCGGCGCCAAACCATTGCTGATTGTGTATGGCAAAACAAAATATCCGTCGGCAAGACCTTGCATCAACGCGCTCGCGCCAAGTCGGTTCGCGCCGTGGTCTGAGAAGTTTGCTTCGCCTGCGGCATACAAGCCCGGCACCGTTGTCGCGAGTTCGTAATCAACCCACAACCCGCCCATTGTGTAGTGCGTAGCTGGGTAAATTCGCATCGGTGTCGCGTATGGATCTTCACCGGCGATTCGCTCATACATTTGAAACAAGTTTCCGTATCGCTCTTCGACAACATCTCGGCCAAGTCGTGAAATTGCTGCTGAGAAGTCGAGGTTTACGCCATTCTTCAACGGACCAACACCGTGGCCTCGGTCAACGAGTCGCTTTGCTGCACGCGAAGAAATATCTCGCGGCGCCAAGTTGCCGTAACTCGGGTAGAGCCGCTCTAAGTAATAGTCGCGCTCGCTTTCTGGAATTTGTTCGGCTGGTCGCGAATCGTCAGCGTTCGCAGGCACCCACACTCGCCCGTCGTTGCGCAATGACTCGCTCATCAAAGTCAACTTCGACTGCGACTCATCGCTTTGCGGAATGCAAGTCGGGTGAATCTGAGTAAAGCAAGGGTTGGCAAACATTGCACCGCGACGATGTGCACGCCATGCCGCCGTGACGTTGCAATTCATCGCGTTTGTCGACAAGAAAAACACGTTGCCGTAGCCACCTGTGGCCATCACCACTGCGTGAGCCGCGTGTGATGTGATCTCGCCTGTCAGCAGATCGCGAACGACGATGCCGCTGCATCGACCGTCGATAATTACGGTGTCGACCAACTCGGTGCGATTGAAAAGTCGTACGCCGCCCAAACCAACTTGTCGCGACAACTGCTGATATGCGCCAAGCAACAACTGCTGACCAGTTTGACCGCGGGCATAAAACGTTCGGCTTACCTGCGCGCCACCAAAACTGCGGTTGTCAAGCATGCCGCCGTACTCACGAGCGAACGGCACACCTTGGGCCACCATCTGGTCGATGATGTCAACTGAAACTTGGGCCAAACGATGCACGTTGCTCTCACGACTGCGAAAGTCGCCGCCTTTAATCGTGTCGACAAACAAGCGGTTGATGCTGTCGCCATCACCTTGATAATTTTTCGCTGCGTTGATGCCACCTTGCGCGGCAATCGAGTGAGCACGTCGTGCTGAGTCGTGAAATGTAAACGCATCAACCTGGTAGCCAAGTTCGGCAAGTGTCGCAGCGGCCGACGCACCGGCAAGACCTGTACCAACAACGATTACTTTGAACTTGCGCTTGTTGTTTGGGTTGACAAGTTTTGCGTCGGCTTTATAGTTGTCCCACTTGTCGCGCAACGCGCCTTCTGGAACTTTCGCATTTAATACTGTGCTCATCGTTTGACCTTCAATTTGTTATACCTTTACGATGCCCGCGAGCACCGCAATCGGAAATGAAATATTTCCTAGAACTACAACAGCTGCAAACCCGCTGGCAAATGCCCAACGCCAAGAATTAAATCGCGGGTTGTTCCATCCCAATGATTGAAAGATGCTCCACGCTCCATGTCGAAGGTGAATGCCAAGCAGCAAATTCGCAAGAATATAAAACAGCGCCACCGGCCAACGACCCAAACTGCGCACAACATTCGCGTAAACCTCAGCACGCACGAAAGCGCCGTCGGCACCGATTGTGTTTACAACACCGAATGTCAAATCAAGAAGATGCCAAATCAAGAAACTTAAAACAATCATTCCGCTGTAGCGCATCGTGCGACTTGCAAAGTTTGCAACTTCATAATCACGCGGCGATTGATACTTCACTGGTCGCGCTTGTCGATTCATAATCGTCAACGACCATGCAGCGTGCAAGTGCAGCACGAGCATCGCCAGTAAACCGCCGCGCAGAATCCACAAAACTGCACCCTTCGGCGCGAGTGGGTACAGAAGTTTTTTGAGAAATTCGGCGTAGCTGTCAAGTTCGGCAGCACCGAGATACATCTTCAAATTGCCGATCATGTGAAACAGAACAAAACCCATCAAGGCGATTCCGGAGATAGCCATGGCATATTTTTTGCCGACTGCCGTCGAATAAATGTCAAGTAAAAACGACTTTTTCTTGCGGGATGCAAGCGCTGTGCCAGTGACCGGCTCTCGCGATCGGCTTGGTTTTGAGATTGTTTGGACCATATCTACGCTCATCACGCTAGTAGTCGGCCGATAACTGCCCGACATCGCTGGGCTCACCCGCAGCGTGAACCGTGTCTCACTGTGGCTATCTGTGCCCAAAACCAAGCGCATTCGCATTAGTGCCCGTAAATTCTTTATACTTTCCGAGACATATAACACGGGTCACCAAAGTGGCTGGCCCAATGAGAAAACGGAGAAACATCAAGTGAGCGCACTATTTGCATCCGAAGGCGGCTGGCAAGACTTCACCCTTAAAGGCGGTGAGTGGCTGATTTTGTGGCTCTCAGGCGGATCGGCAGTTCTGGCTCTGCTCGTTGGCTGGTACTTGATGGTCAAGGTTCTGCAAGAAGATGAAGGCACCGACAAAATGAAAGAAATCGCGTCAGCGATTCAAGTTGGTGCGTGGGCATATTTGAAACGCCAGTTCCGCACGATCGGCATGATTCTCGTACCCGTCGGTGCAGTCGTATTTTTAACTTCAGTCGCAATTGATAAACCAAACGGCGAGTCGGCACTTTCATTTGTCTCGGCTGGCTTGTATCGCACAATCGCTTTCGTTCTCGGCTGCGTTGCCTCTGGACTCACCGGTTACATCGGTATGACACTCGCGACGCGCGGCAACGTTCGCACCGCAGCAGCCGCCAGACGCGGTTCGATGAAGGGAGCGCTACAAGTTGCATTTCGCACTGGTGGCGTAGCCGGAATGTTCACCGTAGGTCTCGGCCTTCTCGGTGCAACTTTGATCATCGCGCTGTTTCAAAACACAAGTTCGGCAATGCTCGTCGGTTTCGGTTTCGGTGGATCACTACTCGCCTTGTTCTTGCGTGTCGGTGGCGGAATTTTCACCAAGGCAGCCGACGTTGGTGCTGACTTGGTCGGCAAAGTTGAAGCAGGAATCCCAGAAGATGACCCACGCAACCCAGCAACAATTGCTGACAACGTGGGCGACAACGTGGGCGACTGCGCAGGCATGGCGGCTGACTTGTTCGAGAGTTACGAAGTAACCCTTGTTGCATCGATCATTCTTGGTGTTGCCGCGTTCAACTCAATTGGTTTGAATCCAGCGCTCGGCTTGGTCTTCCCACTTGCCGCTCGCGCTATCGGCGTGATCGCGTCAATCGCCGGTGTTTTCGCCGTGCGTGCCAAAGATGGCGAGACGAATGCACTCAAGCCAATCAACCGTGGTTTCCTCACAGCAGGCATCATCACCGTGATCGGCACATATATTCTCGCCACGTATTACGTAGGCAACGACAAACTTGAAAAGACTGGTTTTTCAAACACCGGTTGGCGAGTTTTTGGCGCCGTTCTCGTCGGCTTAATTCTTGCTCAAGTCTTGAGCCGTCTCACAGAATATTTCACTGGCACCGAATACGGCCCAGTAAAAGAAATTGCTGAGTCGTCTGAAACTGGCCCAGCAACAGTCGTGCTCTCGGGCACTGCATCTGGTCTTGAGTCTTCGGTGTACGCGATCTTGTGCATCGCCGTTGCGCTCGGCACAACAATTTGGATGGGCGGCGGAAACATTCAGTTCTCGCTCTACCTCGTCGCATTGTGCGGCATGGGTATGTTGGCCACAACTGGTGTCATCGTTTCTGAAGACACGTTTGGTCCAGTATCCGATAACGCAGCAGGCATCGCCGAAATGGCTGGCGAACTGCACGGCGAGACAGGCAAGATTCTTGTCAGCCTCGACGCAGTCGGCAACACGACAAAGGCTGTCACAAAAGGTTTCGCAATCGGCTCGGCTGTTATCGCAGCAGTTGCGTTGTTCGCTTCGTATATCGAAACTATCGCTGGCGAACTCGGACTCACAGACGAGGCAGGCAAGAAGCTTGAAGGCTCGGCAATTTTCACTGCAGTTGAAACTCAAATCAACGTTTCAGATGTAAAAACATTTATCGGCCTTCTCATCGGCGGATCAATTGCCTTCATGTTCTCGGCACTCGCAATTCGCGCAGTAGGCCGAACCGCTGGTGTCGTGGTGCAAGAAGTGCGCAGTCAGTTTGCAGACGGCAAAATTATGGCCGGCACAAAACAACCTGACTACGGTCCGGTAATCGATATCTGTACGGCAGCATCGCTTCGCGAACTAACAACGCCAGCATTGCTCGCAGTTCTCACACCAGTAATTGTCGGTTTTGGTATCGGCTACGCCGCACTCGGTGCGTTCTTGGCAGGCGTTATCTTGACTGGTCAGTTGATGGCTAACTACTTGAGCAACTCGGGTGGTGCATGGGACAACGCCAAAAAGTACATCGAAGACGGTCATCATGGTGGCAAAGGATCAAATGCTCACAAAGCAGCGGTCATTGGCGACACAGTCGGCGACCCATTCAAAGACACTGCGGGCCCTGCGCTTAATCCGTTGATCAAGGTGATGAACTTGGTCGCATTGTTGACCTTGCCAGCAATCATCAACTTGAAAGACAACGACGCTGCTCGTTTGAGCATTGCCGGCATCTCATTGGTGATCTTGGTTATTTCAATCATGTTCTCGCGTCGTAAGACAGTCAGCATGGTCGCTGCTTAATCTGCGCGAATCGTTTTAAAAAATGTCAAACCGCGTTGACTATCTCAGCAATGAGTGGATCAATGCAGTTGCTGAAGGCATTCGTCAAAGCAGCGAGATTGCTGCCGTGGCGCGCGACAACTCAGTTGCAGTTACCCAGATCATCACTGGCACACCGCGCGGCGACGTGACGTATCATCTCGAGTCGCGCGACGGCAAAATCACTTTTGCCAGCGGTGCAGCCGCAACTTCAGATATCGCATTCACTCAAGACTGGCAAACAGCCGTGGGTGTCGCCACCGGAAAGATCAATGCCCAAGAAGCATTCATCAGTGGCAAGATTCGTTTCAAAGGTGATCACGAGCGAGTCATCGCTACCCAACCATTATTTTTGGCACTCGACGTTGTGTTCACAAGCGTCAACGCCAACACGAATTTCTAATTCGCGCCTCGCGAATTTTTTAAACTAGACCCAGGCTGCGAACGGCATCGCGCTCATCAATCAATTCGGCCACAGATGCGTCGATCATCTTGCGACTGAAATCATTAATTGGCAGGCCCTGCACAATGCTGTATTCGCCGTTCGCGCATGTGCACGGGAAAGACGAAATCAAACCCGCAGGCACGCCGTAACTGCCATCTGAAGGCACCGACATGCTCACCCAATCGCCCGCTGGCGTGCCCTGCACCCAGTTGCGTATGTGATCCATTGCTGCGGTGCCAGCAGAAGCAGCCGAAGACAAACCGCGGGCTTTGATGATTGCCGCACCGCGCTTGGCGACCGTCGGAATGAACGTCTCGCGCATCCAAGCCTCGTCGTTGACCAAGGTCGCAGCATTTTTGCCGTCAACTTCACAATTAAACAGATCTGGATACTGCGACGCCGAGTGGTTTCCCCAAATCGTCATTTTTTTGATCGAGGTAACTGGTTTACCAACCCGTTGGGCTAGTTGAGCCACTGCGCGGTTGTGATCTAAACGAGTCATCGCCGTAAATTGTTTTGGATCAATCTCGGCGGCGTTGCTCATCGCAATAAACGCATTCGTATTCGCCGGGTTGCCAACAACCAAAACTTTGACATTCTTCTTTGCATTTTTTGCAATCGCGCGACCTTGTGGCTTGAATATTCCGCCGTTTGCGGTCAACAAATCGGCGCGCTCCATGCCATCTTTGCGCGGCATCGCACCAATCAACAGAGCAATATCTGCGTCACCAAAGGCAACATTGGCGTCGTCGGTTGTAATTACATCTACAAGTGGCCCATAAGCGCAATCGTCAAGTTCCATTTTTACGCCGTTGAGCGCGCCGAGTGCTGGCGTCACTTCAAGCAACTGCAAAATTACCGGTGTATTTGGCCCAAGCATCTGACCCGAAGCGATGCGAAACAAAATTCCGTAACCGATTTGTCCGGCTGCGCCGGTAACTGTGATTCGAACTGGTGTAGTCATAGCGCAGTAATCGTAGTTTAAAAGATGCCGTGAGAAAAGTTACGGGCGACCAATTGCCTGCATCATCAAGTCGGCATAAACCTTTTGGCCCTCAGGTCGAATATGGATCTTGTCACTATATAAATACTCGGGGTGTGCCAATGCAATTGAATACCAGTCCAAGACTTTGACGTTCTCATACCGACTCGTCAATTCATTGATGCGTCGATTATTCGTATTTTGCCGCACTTCACTTGGCACATGCACCGTTACGAACAACACCAACGGCACATCTTTTAGCGGAACCATAATTTCATCAAGTGTCGTTTCATCAACCGTGTTGTTGGTGCCAAGATGAATTATTACAACCGAACCGAGACGATTCACTGACTTCATGTAGTTCGCAATCTCAAGAGCCTGACGATATGGCCGACTCTTAACTGCATCTACGGTCACGCCGCGATCAGTCAACACATTGGCCGCGCCCAGCATCACCGAGTCGCCGATCGCCAGCACATCGATTGGTTGGCCATCAAGAGTTGTTGTTGCAGTTGCGATCTGCCCCGCAATCGTTGACGCTGTTGCGGCAACTCCAGCGTCGTCACTTTGCCCGCCACCCAAAACGTCGACCGTGTTGCCTTCATTGTCTGACAAGTTCTGGGCAATTTCATCGAGTTGCACTCCGGCTGTTGCCAAACTGACGACTCCAAACACGGGCAGCAACGATGCGAACGCAGCCAAAACAATTCGTCGCTGACGACGCACAAGCTGTGCCCCGAATGCCGGCTGGCGAAACTCTGCCCACCATCGTGAGACTGCACCTTGTCGCACCGGTGTTTCGATATAGCGATAGCTCAATTCGGTCAGCGCCAGCGCGAACAAAACCAAAACTACAAACTCGTATGGTGTCAAACCTTTGCCGGCAAAACGTCGATAAAACTGAAACACCGGCCAATGAAAAAGATAAAACCCGTAAGACCGCCGACCCAGCCAAACCAAAACAGGATTGCTCAAACTGCGCGCAAGAATTTTTGAACTCGGATGAACCGCCGCCGCAATCACGGCGAGGCTCGCGAGATCTGTCAAGAAGAATCCGCCACGAAACAAGAAGTCGTAACCCACAGTGCCTTCGTCTGTGCCTTCAATAACCGTTTGAAAACGCCACATCATCAGCGCGAGTGCGGCCAGACCACCAAAGCCGATGAAGTCAAACAATTTGTTTGCTCCTGCGCGCGAGTTCTGCAACAACCATGGTCGCCACCAAATTGCCAGTGCTGCGCCCAGCAACAAGCCACTTGAACGTGTCAGGGTGCCAAGAAACAAGAAGTCAATTCGCGAAACAGACTGACCAAACAAACTCATGAACTGATTCGGTGTGTCACCGATATTTGAGATGGTCCCCGGCTGGTAAACCAACGCCGTATAAATCGCCAAAATTACGGCCAGACCAAAGAACACCGCGCTGACGATCGGCAACCGCCGTTTGCCAAACTTGGCAACAATCAACATCACAACTGGCCAAATTAAATAGAACTGTTCTTCAACGGCCAACGACCACAAGTGTCTTAACGGAACAAACTCGAATGACGTGAAATAACTTGTACCGACCCAGATTTGAAACCAGTTAAAACCGTAGAGCAGCGCGGCAATCACGTCGCCACGCAAAGTGCCGAGCATTTCGCGCTGAAAGAGTGCCGCAAACACGACTACTCCGAGAACAACAACCCACAGTGCGGGCAGCAATCGCCGCGCACGACGCCACCAGAATTCTTTCAGGCTGATCGAGCCGTTCTTCTCAGATTCGGCGAGCAACAACAGCGTGATCAAATATCCGCTGATTACAAAAAATACTTCGACACCAAGAAAACCACCGGGCAGCCACATTTTGTTGGCGTGATAGATGATCACCGCCAACACAGAAAGCGCGCGAATGCCGTCCAGCGACGGCATGTAGGTCAGAAGTTCAGATCGTTTGTTCATTTGTCAGCGCTCGCATTGAGCATTGAAATTCTAATGTTTTTACTCGCTTCGTGCTGTGCGCTTCACAGACTCGCGACGATTTGCGCCATCAATTCACATGCTTCTGTTGGATTCAATCCGACCTTCACACCAGCATCGCGCAGCGCATCCATCTTGCCTTGTGCGGTGCCTTTGCCTCCTGAAACAATCGCTCCAGCGTGACCCATTTTTTTACCAGCCGGCGCTGTGACACCTGCAATATAGGCGCTCATTGGTTTTGTCACGTGAGCCATGATGAACTCGGCCGCTTCTTCTTCTGCAGTTCCACCGATCTCGCCGATCATGATGATCGCATGCGTCTCGGGGTCAGATTGAAACTCAGCCAAACAATCTACGAACGAAGTTCCTGGCACTGGATCGCCGCCGATACCAACGCAAGTCGACACGCCAATATTTCTCTGCTTCAATTCATAGAGCGCTTGATACGTCAATGTGCCAGAACGCGAAACAATGCCGACGTTTGGGCCGCTCGCAGTCGGTAACGCTGCGATTTCTCCGGCGGTAATACCAATATTGCATTTACCTGGGCTGATAATGCCAGGGCAATTCGGGCCAAGCAATCTCGTTTTCGGAAAATCACGTTGCAGAGTTGCAAACACTCGCGCTTCATCTTGGGCTGGCACGCCTTCGGTGATGCACACGATAAACCCGATACCCGCGCGGGCTGCTTCGAGAATCGCTGCGGGCGATGCTTTTGGCGGCACCGAAATAAAAGAAGCTGTTGCTCCAGTTGCAGCAACGGCGCTTTCAACCGTGTCAAAAATTGGAATGCCATCAACGTCTTGGCCTGCTTTGCCTGGCGTTACGCCGGCTACTACTTGCGTTCCATAGTCGCGATTACGCAAACCATGAAACCGACCTTGACCGCCTGTTAAACCTTGCACCAAAACTTTTGTCTTTTCGTTTACAAAAATGGCCATGTTATTTCTTTCCTGCAATTTCAACTGCGTTTCGAGCAGCCTCAAGCATCGTTGAACGCGAAATCAACTGCGACTCAGGAATGCCCGCATTGGCGAGGATTTCTCGGCCCTCAGTGGCGTTCGTTCCGTCAAGGCGAATCACAATTGGTGCGCGCAACTTCACGCGCTTCATTGCCTCAACGATGCCTTTGGCAACTTCGTCACCGCGAGTGATGCCACCGAAAATATTGATGAAAATACTCTTAACTTTTGCGTCTGAGTTGATTACTTCAAGCGCCGACGTCATAAGTTCGGCGTTCGCACCGCCACCAATATCGAGAAAGTTGGCGGCTTTTCCACCAACTTGATTGACTACGTCAAGCGTGCTCATCGCCAGACCTGCGCCGTTGGCGATGATGCCGACCGTGCCGTCCAAGCCGATGTATTGCAAATTCTTTTCGCGAGCAAGTTTCTCGCGTTCGTCGAGTTCTTCGGTTGCACGGTACTCGTCCCACTCGGGGTGACGAAATGCTGCGTTGTCGTCCAAAGTCACCTTGGCATCAAGCGCGTGAACTTCACCGTTTGGTTTCAAAATCAGCGGGTTAATCTCGGCCAAGTCGCAATCACCTTTAGTGAAGCACTCATAAAGTTTGACCAACATCGCCGCCACACCATCTTGTGCTTTTTCAGAAATTCGTGCATCCACGACAGCACGTCGTGCCGTCTCGAGGCTCAAGCCTTCAACAGGGTTGATGTGCAGTTTGACAATTGCAGTTGGGTCGACAACAGCTACATGTTCGATCTCAACACCGCCTTGCGCCGAAAGCATCAACAAATGACGCTTGGCCGAACGGTCAAGAGTAAACGACGCGTAATACTCTTCGGCAATATCTGATGCGTGTTCAACCCAGATGCGCTTGACAATGTGACCCTTGATGTCCATTCCTAAAATATTTTTTGCGTGCGTGCGAACCTCATCAACATTGTTCGCCAACTTGATGCCGCCAGCCTTGCCTCGACCGCCCACTTGCACTTGTGCCTTGATCACAACCGGATACTTCGCGAGTTCAGCCTGCTCAACTGCTTGCTCGACTGTCAGCGCGACGCCACCAGCAGAAACAGGAATGTTGTAGCGCGCAAAATATTGCTTGCCTTGATACTCAAAAAGATCCACTTAATTCCTTTTTTTTAATTAATTTTCAACACGCGAGTCGAGCGCCAACTCTAGCCATTTGGCAATATCGCCGAGCGACGAACCTGGCCCAAAAATTTCACCCACACCTTGTTGCTTGAGCGTTGCAATATCTTCTTCAGGAATTACCCCTCCGCCAAAAATCAGAATCTCACCAAGTTTGCGACTTCGAAGTTCTTCCATCACCCGCGGAAACAACGTCAGGTGTGCTCCCGACAACAGCGACAGCCCAACGGCGTCGGCGTCTTCTTGCAAAACAGTCTCAGCGATCTGCTCGGGTGTCTGATGCAGGCCCGTATAAATGACCTCAAAACCGGCATCGCGCAGGGCGCGGGTAATCGTCTTGGCCCCACGGTCATGGCCATCTAGGCCAGGCTTAGCTACTACGACACGATAATTTCGTTTCACGACTCAATAACCTTACGACATGCGCCGTATCGAATTCACATCGCCTCTGGCTCGCGCCGTCGCCCCCGTTGTCGGCGGGATTCTGGGTTTCGCACTTTTATTTGGCCTGACATGGATTTTCGCCAGCATGGCCACCGACAATCGTCAGGGCAAACCAGAGACGATTCCACAAACTTTTGAAATCGGAGCAGTTGCCGACATCGCAAAACTTGTCGACGAAGGCGGCCCGATTCTTTACCCCGATCTGCGCGACGCAACTGGCAAGCGCTCGATTGTGATTGATCACACTGGCACCGAACCTGCAAAAGGTTGGCAGGTTTACTACGCCTATCCCGCCGATCGCGGAGAAACATGTTTGGTTGAACACATCGCCAACACGCGCGAATTCAAAGATTGCGATGGTCGCATTCTGACAGTTGCAGACTTGCAGTTGCCTCTTGATGTAAGACCAATTGTTGAGAACTTAAGAACACTGCTAATTGATCTTCGCGCAAACTAATTTGCTAATTTACTAATTTATTTTTTTTAGTGGGGCCCATGCCATCGCTAGATGTTTTTTACCGTGGTTCGCAAATTCAATAGTTGCTTCAGCCGATTCGCCTGATCCACGAATATTGACGATCACTCCTTCACCAAACGACGGGTGCTCAACATCGTCGCCTACTTTTAATCCAGAGTTTGCGCCGGTCAAGTCGCCGACTGCGTCACCGCCGCGTCGATACTTCGGTACGGTCGCGCGAGTCCATTCAATTTTCTTACCGGTATTTTGCTCAGGCCTTGGTCGATAGCTGCCACGACCTTCATCGGCTCCTGAGTCGACACTGCCCTCGCGTTGCAACAACTCGCTAGGTATCTCATCCAAAAAGCGAGATGGCGGGTTGTATTGCGTCGAGCCATAGAGATTACGACTCCAGGCGTGCGATAAAAACAGTTTTTCTTTGGCGCGCGTGATGCCGACGTAGGCCAAGCGTCGCTCTTCTTCAAGCTCTCGTTGATCTGTCAGTGCTCGACTGTGTGGAAAAATTCCTTCTTCCATGCCGACGATAAACACAACGGGAAACTCGAGTCCTTTTGCTGCGTGCATCGTCATCAACGTGACGTGATTATCTGAGTCAATTTGGTCGGTATCGGCGACCAGTGCGACCTGTTCGAGAAACTCATCTACTTGGGTGAATTCGCTCGCACTACCGATTAATTCAGACAAGTTTTCGAATCGGCCTGCTGATTCAACTGTGTCTTCAGCTTCTAACTCTTTTAAATAACCGCTTGCTTCAAGCGCATGGCGCAGCACTGGCCCAGGGCCTTGGCTCAGTCGAGACTCGAGATCATCGATCAGAGCCACAAACGATGCAATTCCTTTTGCTGCTGCGCTACCGATGCCTGCGTCGGCTGTGCGGCGCAGCGCCAGAGCAAACGCAATTTGCTCTTTGTTTGCGTATGCATCGAGCCGATCAACAGTTGTGTCGCCGATGCCGCGTTTAGGCACATTCAAAATTCGCTTCAGGCTGACTTCATCGAGCGGGTTAGCCGCGCAACGAATGTATGCAAGTGCATCTTTGATTTCACGGCGGTCGTAGAACCGCGTTCCACCAATCACTTTGTACGGCACACCAGCCTGCATCAAACTCTCTTCGAGAATTCGGCTCTGCGCGTTCGTTCGATAAAAAACAGCCATCTCGAGCCATTGTCTTGGCTCGTTATCGTGCATCTGCTTTAGTTGCGAAATCACCCAATTGGCTTCGTTGTATTCGTCGTCGGCATAAAAACGCACCACTCGCTCGCCCTTGCCTAGTTCGGTCCACAACTCTTTGGGCTTACGTTCTTCGTTATTAGTGATCACGGCGTTAGCCGCATCTAAAATCGTTTGTGTGCTGCGATAATTTTGCGCCAGCACGACAACTGTCACTTCGGGGAATGCCGTTTCAAATTGCAAAATGTTTCTGAAGTCGGCACCACGAAAGCGATAGACCGACTGATCTGTGTCACCAACAACACAAACATTGTGGCTCGCTTCGGCATCACCGGCATTTGCCAACATCAACACAATCTCGTTTTGCGCAATGTTCGTGTCTTGATATTCGTCAATCAAAATGTGTTCGAAGCGCTGTTGGTATTGCGCCAACACATCTTTGTGTTCGCGAAAAAGTTTCACAGTGTTCAACAGCAGATCGTCAAAGTCCATCGCTCCGGCCTTCATCAAGCGAGCCTGATATTCGCCGTAAATCTCGGCATACTTCGTATCAAATACGTTGTCGGCACTTGTCAACGCTTCGCTTGGCGAAATCAACTCGTTCTTCCACAGACTGATGCGTGCTTGCACTCCGCGCGCCGGAAACCGCTTCGTATCTAGCCCCCGATCACGAATGACATAGCTAACTAGTCGTTGTGCGTCAGCCTGGTCATAAATTGAAAAAGTCTTTGGGTATCCGATCTGTTCGGCTTGCACGCGCAAAATTCGCACGCACGCCGAGTGAAAAGTACTCACCCACATTCGCTCTGCAACTTTGCCAACAAGTGCCTCAACTCGCTCGCGCATCTCGCCCGCAGCTTTGTTGGTGAAAGTGATCGCCAAAATTCGCATCGGATGAGTGCCCTGGCCAATTAGGTGTGCAACGCGATGGGTCAACACGCGGGTCTTGCCCGAACCTGCACCAGCGATCACTAACAACGGCCCACTCGGATGCAACACGGCATCTTGCTGATCTGGGTTCAGCGACGCAATGTCGAGTGAAATGTTTGGTTTTTGCTCTGCCACCACCCCTGCAGACTAGGCGCACCGTATGCGACTATTACAGCAGTTGATGAGGCAGAATCTTGGTTCGTGGCTAGTTCAAAAAAACTGTTTATCTTGCTTCCACCATCCGAAGGCAAAGCACTTTCGGGCGCAGCTGGCACAAAATTTAAAGAGTCGTCTGGAGTGTTCGGCAAATCTCTAGACAAACAACGCGGCGAAATCATCAATGCCTTGCGTGCCGCACGCGGTGGGTCGCCAAAACTTCTCGGCGTTTCTGGCGCACACCTCGCTCGCGCACAGGCTGCAAATCTTTCGATTCGTGGCGCAAAAACTTTGCCCGCACGCGACAGATACACAGGTGTGGTTTGGGATCACCTTGATCTTGGATCACTGCCCAGCGCCGCACAAAAGTTCGCTGCCAAAAACATCATCGTTGTTTCAGGACTATTAGGCGTTGTTGCAGCTGGCGATCCGATACCTGACTATCGACTAAAAATCGGTGCGGCACTTGCGCCAATGGGCAAACTTTCAACCTGGTGGCGCAATGATCTTTCTCGTGTACTCAATCAATATTGCAAAGGTTCAATTGTTATTGACTTGTTGCCCCAAGAGCACTCGGCGGCCTTCGTG
>ENA-ORFA01000162-ORFA01000162.1-marine-metagenome-genome-assembly--contig:-NODE-162-length-29540-cov-5.258460_pt1 | contig 29540 bp, 26 predicted proteins | sample MGYA00248621_ERZ508587 | MGnify/ENA primary metagenome ERZ508587 (study PRJEB26250, sample SAMN06266239) | marine metagenome | isolation source: Columbia River Estuary | place: USA:Columbia River Estuary... | reverse complement strand
TTGGGACCAGGAGGTCGCAGGTTCGAATCCTGCCGCCCCGACAAGGGGGATGAGCAATCATCCCCCTTTTTTGATTACACCGGTCCCGTAGCTCAGTTGGATAGAGCAACTGCCTTCTAAGCAGTAGGTCTTTGGTTCGAATCCAAACGGGATCACATTTACAACCTCACAGCAATGTGGGGTTTTTTGTTTTATGGGCTTTTTTATTGCTCCTCCTCCTCAAATTCTTCAAACGATTCATCCTCTAATACATCAGGAATTAGGAGTTCATCATCGCCATTGGCATGCATTTCTTTAAAAGCTTGGTCCCAGTTTTCTCTTGGTTGTGTTTTCATTTGTGAGTGGTTTAGTTTTCAGTTTTCCAAAAGGATTCCGTCAAGTAGAAAACGGTATCGATAAAGTATAGAATCCCGTTTTGGGTAAGGACGTTTTCATCGTGAAGATCTTCAATAATGATTCCTAATTCTTGGTTGTAATAATCATTGTTTCGAATGGCTTCGAACTTATTCGACTCCATAAAATGTCTAACCTGAAATAAATCTGTTTTGTTGGTTATCCTTATTATGGATTGTCTAACAACTGCGTAGATCCTTTGATTATTTTCATAAAATCCAATTAGTTCATAGGCTGTATCATAGAAGAAAAAGTTATGCAGTAAAAGGTTTGTGAAATAATCTTGCCATGATTCATAGTAAATACTGTCATTTAATTTAAGTACATAGCTTTCATTAAATAAGTATACCCTTTGTTCGGCTCCTTCACTTACGTATGAGTTAAAGTCAATATTCTTTAACCATAAGTTGTTGTATTCAATGTAACTCCTTAACCTCTTTTCTTCCTCTCTTTTGAAGTGCTTGTACTTTTGAGAAATGCAACTTGTGCTAAGGCTTCTTGTAAGGTGGTTGGAGGCTGCTTGGATAGTGCTTCCATACCTAACTTTGCTCTTTCCTGAAATGATAGATTTGATTTCATCTTTTAATTCTTGAGACATTGCAAAATTACGATTTTTCCATCACCAAAAATAGCCTAAAGGGTTGGTGGGACGTTAAGTAATTTTACGGACAAGCCTTTCTATTCCTCAACCCACCCAAATCAAAAAGAAAATACCTGCTAAAACAAAACCTAAGGAACGCTTGAAGATTGTGATGCGGCGTGCGGATTTTTTTATGTCTTTTTGGAGTTCTTCGAGTTCTTCTTGGCTCAAATCGTCGGAGGTTTCGAGCCACTCGTCATAGACGTTGTCTGGGCTGACGATTTTGGAAATGGTATTGCCGTCTTTGGCGTCAAGGATTTCGCAACTGGAGAGTTCAAAAGGGCCGTTGACGAAGCGTTCTTCCATGCAATCGGGCCACATGATGTCTTTGTAGTTTTTGATGTCCACTAACCTGAGTTCGGGTGCGGTACAGATGAAGTTCGGCAAGCTATCTAGTTGTGCCTTAATGGTGAGTTGAAAGAGATTTGGGAGTGGGATTTCATTGAAAATACGGAGTTCTGGCGTAGTTAGATCGATGAGTTCGAGTTCAGGGAGTGAATCCTTGAAAGTGAGTTCATGCAGGGACTCAGATCGGATAGCAAAAATGTCTAGTTTTTGAAATGCAGGAAGTACTAGGGAGTTACCTACATAATGAATATCAAGCCATGTGATGTTTGGATTGCTTTGGAAAAGAGAATCGATGTCTGTTTGATGTATGTTTTCACCTTCAAATTGACCCGGTTCAGTTTGGATAATTTGGGCTTGGACTTGGACGCGAATAATACTGCATAAAAGCAGCAAAAAGAGGATGTATTTCATTCATTAAAGTTACGCATTTCGATATTTTGTTTTAATTTGTTTGAACTTTAAACTAAAACGATGAAAAAACTAATCATTTCTCTATCCATTTTATTGAGCTCAGGTTTGGCCAATGCGCAGACCATTACGTCAGATGTAACGGCAAAATATGCATATAGCGCTACCGGTTTGTTCAATAAATCAATTTCTGATTTAGGGGCTTCTCAAGACTACGATCTTGCTTTTAGCTCTAACTATGGGTTGGCCGGAACCTTTAATTTTGGTAAAATTGGACTAGGTGTTGAATACCTGATGGGGAATTTCAATGCGGGTTACCAGGGCACTATCGGTTCTGCAGCGTATACCTCTGAGGTGTCATTAAAAACCACACAAATTCCGGTTTACTTGCGTCTAGGAGGTTCTGAAGGCTCTTTTGGAGAATTTGGCGTCGTGATGAACAACGTGAAGAGTGCGAGTTATTTCAATTCAAATGAACTCATTGACCCATCGTCGGTTCCAACGAATGCCGCTTATCAGAATTTCATGGGATATATGATTGGCGTTGGTGGTCGTTTCGGCTTACTCGATTTACCAGTGATGGTTTCTGTGAGTGCACGCTTTATGTACAGCACTTCTGATGCCCAAGGTGTTGACGCGCTAAATGTCCCGCTCAGCTTGTATTCGCCTGCAAATAAAACCAACGCAGCTTCAGTTGGCTTGCATGTTGGCGTGGTATATTCGGTCGACTAAACAAACATAAACTGAAACGATAAAAAAGGCGCCCGAGGGCGCCTTTTTTTGACTTGTATTTTTTTATGGCTTCACCAAATGGACAAATCCATGAAGGGTATAGCGCGTTTTTTCTTGTTTGTCGTATTGGTATTTTTCAGATTGAGGTGTTACGGTGTAAAAATAAACACCTTCTTCTAGTGCTTTGCCGCTCATGTCGGTGCCGTTCCAGTCGTTTTGGTAATTGTCGTTATCGTAGATGAGGTTGCCCCAACGATTGAAAATTTGAATGCTCACTTGGTCGTAGTCTTCCCAATTTTTGATCACGAGCAAGCCGTTGACTTGGTCGTTGTCTTCAAGGGTCATGACATTCGGCACCACCAGCGGACACTGGTTGTAAACACGGATATTTGGGGAGGTGATGGTCTTGGCACATTGGTCCATGACATAAACCTGGAAGTTGTTCAGATTGGGTTGTAAAATTCCTGGCTGAACGTAGACGGTATCGTTGTTAGGGAAACTACCGGGCCCCCATACGTAGCTGTAGGGAGAGATGCCATTTTTAACTTCACACCAAATGTTGGTGCCTTGCCCAAAATCGGCGCAAACATTAAGGGAATCTACCGCTGTGATGATCATAGGGGTGTAGTCGATGATGTTGAGGGAGATAGAAGTGGTGTCGAAAGATCCATCGCAGGGGTTTGGTAGAATGACATTGAAAAATACCGTTTCTGTACCTTCGGGCAAGCCGTCGAGGAAGGCAGAAATACCAATTGTGTCGGAAGCCACACCGGCAGGGATGACGAGCGTATCGTCTATGTAAGGGTAGTCGTCGCCGTTCGTTGCGGTTCCGCTCAGGCTAATTTGTACCACTAAGTTGGAGGTGAGGTCGGTACGCGTGACAACAAAGCCCGCAAAGCCGCAATCTTCAATGAGCTGAGTAGGCCCAGTGACGTCTACTTCGATAGGCACTTCTATTTGGCAGGTGACCACGCGGTAACCAAAAGTTCTGATTTTGGTATTGATCAGTACCCCATTGCGCCATTCTTTAACTGCTACGCCCGCCACAAAACTTCCAATGAGGTTGGGAGTAAAGGTCATAAAGCCGGTAGCAGGGTCAATGGTGATGTTGGAACCAGCGCCGAAAGGCACGGTTTCGGTAAATGAAGGGTTCCAGCTAACTGGAGTGTATGGTGCAGGATCTTCGGGGTCGGGAACCACATTGGCAATACTGCCGCCAAGCAAAGGCGCCATCAGTTCGTAACTCAGGGAGTCTCCGTCTGGATCAAAGGCAGCATGGTCAAAATCTAGAGTGTTCTGTGAACACAAAATAAGCGGAGGATAGTTGATGAAGCGCGCACCTTGGTTGTGAACACCTACGAGTGCTGAGCCCGGAATAAAGGTAGTGAGGGTAATGCCATTGTTAGCAGGATCCACGATGTTGTCAATGGCGCCCGTCCAACAACAGCGCTGGTAAGAGACATAATAACCTTGTACACTAAACGGCAATACGACTGTATCGATGTAGATGGCGCGCTCCACACAGATGTCGTTTGGAACTGTTACACATGGGTCATCGTAAACAATCGGCAAGATATTTTGCGAAAAGGGTGCAATGTAGCGGGTTGTAAAAATGGAACCGTCAGCCAAAAATATGGTGTAGTTCAAGGGGTTGTCAAATGCAGTGGCCGAGTTGCAGTCGCGGTAAATTTCGATGGTGATTTTGTACTGGTTGTTGCCCAGAGAATCATAGTAAATTTCACCGCCAATGATATGGCTTGCCCAACTGTTAAAGCTGAAAACCAAACTGACCAATAAGGTAATTAGGGTAGTGGAGAGACGCATGCGTTTGAATTTTGTATATTCGTTGTTGATGTCAAAGGTAAGCTTGTTTTTTGTAATTATAACTTTCTTTTTGGGTTTGCAGCTTCAAGCCCAATCTGAAACGCAATTGCGCCAAGAATTACAAAATACAAAACACAAGACGCCTCAATTGCAAATAAGGTTGCGTCTGATTGATGCAATATACGAGCGCAATCGCAACGAATGGCAAAAAGAGATCCAATTGCTGGTTTCGCAACGGAGTGCTTATGCTGGCCAATCTAATCAAGCCATCATTTCTTTACTCGACGCTGAGCGCGCATTTTTTCTGGGAAACACCGCCACTGTGGTTCAAATTTTTGAGCGCGATTTAAAAGCACATCGCTTCCAAAATTCAAAGCTCAATTGGCGTAAAAACATGTTGGGCTGCGCTTTGTATCCGCAATTAAAGACCTATCATTACCGTACGTTGCTCACGCAAATGAACCGTAGGCTCAAAAACCGCGAGCAAACAGCACTTTATTTACAAATCGCCAAAAACTTCACCGCAACTTTTCAAAAAGATTCCGCGCTTTGGGCCAGTAACAGGGCCTTGCAACTCGCTAAACGCTCAGACAAAAAGTGGGTGCTTATCGATGCGCTACAACAACAGGCCGAGGTTTATTGGCAATTCAATTTGCTCGAACAAGCAGTTCAGCGTGCCATCTATTCTTTGCAACTTGCCGAAGAAGCACAACTAGATTACTTCAAGCTGAGCCCTTTTCTTTTAATTGCCTCGATCTCTCTTGAAGTCAAGAATTACAACCTCGGATTCACCTATTTAAAGTTGGCCCAAGATCTTTCTAAAACCAACAAAGATCAACGAGCCCAAGCTTTTACCAACTACCTGTATAGTCGCTATTATCTCGGAACGGGCGCCCTTAATAAAGCCAATATCAGCGCTGGTTTGGCCTATAATTGGTTCGATGAAATTGGCAACCAGCGCTATCAAAATAGAGCGAGACTAATGATGATTGCAGCCATGCAGGGTGAAGGCATGCGTGTCGAGGCGCCATTTGCAAGTTTGCTGCTGACAGCTAATGCGCAAACCGATCCATTTTTTGTGGCCGAACTCTATTATGAATACGGCCAATACTTGATGGGAAAAAATAACTATCGCGCTGCTCAAAATGCTTTTGAATCTAGTTTAAAGAGTTTGCCCACGGAGTCCTTGTTGCGTCCTAAAATTGCCAACACTTATTCGGCATTGGCGGCAATTGCCACTAAAACAGGCCAATTGGCAGCGGCCTATCAGTTTCAAAAAAAATACAGCAATTGGCTCGAGAATAGTCCGGTATGGCGCAGCGCAGCACGCATTGAAGAAATGGCCGCTGCCAATTTGCGCGAAGAACGCGAACGCTTGATCCTCAACCAACAAGCCTCAATTGAACGCGCTCAAAAAGAACGAGAAATTATTGAGTTGCAGCGCGATCGACAACTATTTATGCTCATCATTTTTATCGTTGCCATCATCTTTGGCGTGATCATATATGTATTGCGCGTTCAGCAAGTCAAGACCCGCCAAGAACAGCGAGAGGCAGAATTGTCACAAACACTTTTGCGCACCCAAATGAATCCGCATTTTGTATTCAATGCGATGTCCGTGATCCAGAGCTATATCTACGAAAACGACCCAGAAAAATCTTCGCAATTCCTTGTGAATTTCTCTAGACTCATGCGTTTGATTCTCGAAAATTCACCCAAAGAATTCATTCCGATCGAGTTAGAACGAGAAATCTTAGATAAATACCTGACCGCTCAAAAAATGCGTTTTGAAAACCGCTTTGAATACGAACTTGCCATCAGCGATGATTTACTTTTCAATAAAGCCATGGTTTCACCAATGATTACCCAGCCCTTCATTGAAAATGCCATCGAGCACGGCCAATTACATACGGTAAAAGGCGGTAAAATTTGGGTCAATATGCACGCCAATGATGCCGATCTCATTATTCAAATAAAAGACAACGGCGTTGGACGTAAAAAGTCTGCCAATACGAAGAAAATGAAGGCACATAAAAGTATGGCCATCGATATTACCCGCGAGCGGATTGCTATTCTCAATAAAAAGTATAAATTTAATGGGAGTTTGACCATGACCGATTTAGATGCTGTTGCGCAAACTGGAACGGTCGTGACACTCGTCTTGCCCCTGAAGTACGAACCCGAACACTAAAACTGAACTGTGCCATGAGTCGAAAAGTACTGATCATTGATGATGAAAAACCTACCCGAACTTTTATCCGAAAAATGCTCGAGTCTTTTGACTTGAACCTGAGTATTTATACGGACGGTGAAAATGTCGAATCGGGAATAGAAGCCATAGAAGATATCCAGCCCGATATCGTTTTGCTCGACATCCAAATGCCAGATGGCAATGGTTTTGATGTCTTGAGGCAAGTCAAGTACAAGCAATTTGAGGTGATTTTCATTACGGCCTTTCAGGAATTTGCCGTGCAGGCTATCAAGTTTTCAGCCTTAGATTATATTCTGAAACCCATTGACGCAGAGGAGCTTCATACGGCCATGACCAATGCCTTGCAATTGGTCGAACACAAAAAAGACGATTCGCAATTTCAAGCACTGCAGCACAATATTCAGCCGCAACACAAACGCAAATTAGTACTCAAGACCCAAGAGAGTATTTTCGTGATAGAAATCGATGATATCGTGCACTGTGAGGCGGATAAAAACTATACGTTTTTCTATCTCAATGACGGCAAAAAGATTTTGGTATCCAAGACCCTAAAAGATTACGACACCATGCTTGCAGGTTTTTCGTTCTTTAGGGTGCATCAGTCGCACCTTATCAATCTGAATTATGTAGAGCGCTACGACAAACACGACGGTGGCTCAGTGATTTTAAAAGACGGATCTTCTATTCCGTTATCGCCAGCTAAAAAAGAACAGTTCTTTAAAAGCTTAGATTTACTCTAAGGCTTGTTTGAGGTCTGCAATCAGGTCATCTGCATCTTCGACACCCACACTTAAGCGGATCAATGAGTCAACAACACCGCTTTGCTCGCGCACTTCTTTCGGAATAGAGGCGTGGGTCATGGTGGCTGGATGCCCAATCAAAGATTCAACCCCTCCTAAAGATTCAGCCAGGGCAAAAATCTCCACTTTCTTCACCAAATCTAGCGCATCTTGCAGCTGATTGCCTTTGAGTGTAAAGGAAATCATGCCGCCGAAGCCGCGCATTTGCGCTTTGGCAACGTGGTGATTCGGATGCGTTTCAAAGCCCGGCCAATAGACTTTATCTACTTTCGGATGCGTGCTCAAGAAACGCGCAATTTGCTCACCGTTTTCGCAGTGGCGCTGCATGCGCAAGTGCAGGGTTTTGATGCCGCGCAATACCAAAAAAGAATCCATTGGGGCGGTTACTGCACCAGATGAATTTTGAATGCGGTACATTTCTGTAGCGAGTGCGTCGTCGTTGCAAACCAAAGCGCCCATCACGACATCGGAGTGTCCGCCAAGATATTTGGTAACGGAATGCATCACCATATCGGCACCTAAATCTAAAGGGTTTTGCAAATAAGGCGTGGCAAAAGTGTTGTCGACACAAAGCATTGCATTTGCTTTTTTGGCGATGTCAGCCATTGCTTTGATATCGATGATGTTCATCATGGGATTGGTAGGGGTCTCTACCCAAATGAGTTTGGTATTTTCATTGACTAATGCCGCTACAGCAGCAGGATCTTGCATATCTACGAAATGAAAAATCAGGCCATATTTGGCAAAAATGGTATTAAAAATACGGTAAGAACCTCCGTAGAGATCATTGGTAGAAATGATTTCATCGCCAGGGTTGAGCATTTTGATGACGCAGTCTATAGCGGCCAAACCTGAGCCAAAACAAGCGCCGTGCTTGCCATTTTCAATGGCAGCAATATTTTTTTCAAGCGCGTGGCGCGTAGGATTGAGCGTTCTGGAATATTCATAACCCTTGTGATTACCCACGCCCTCTTGAACATATGTAGATGTTTGATAGATTGGCGTCATGATGGCACCAGTTGCGGGGTCTGGGTGAACACCTGCGTGTATGGCTTTGGTAGCAAATTTCATAGTCAAAATTGTTTCGACAAAATTAATAGAATCCTTTAAGGCAGTCCCAATTCAAGTGCAGGATCCCAAAAAACTTTTTGAAAGTCTTGAATTTGATCATTGATGACCCTGATTCCTTCTAGCGTCAGCAATTCTTGCATTTGTTCTGGATGTTCAAAATGATTTTTACCGCTCAATAGGCCAACTCGATTGACTACTCTATGAGCAGGAACATCGGACAGTACATGACTCGCATTCATGGCCCAACCGACCATGCGCGCTCCTTGTTTGGCACCAAGATAATTGGCAATAGCGCCGTAGCTAGTCACGCGGCCTCTCGGAATGAGCCTGACAACGTCGTAGACGTCTGTGAAGAAATCTCTGCTTTTGTGCACTTTCAAAGATAAAAAAAAGCCACCTGTTGAGGTGGCTTTAACATTGTATTTAAAGTGTCTTATTTTTTGTCACAACAAGATGCTTTCTTGTCGTTCATATCACATTTCATGTCATTAGACATGGCTGCTCCATGGCAAGACGCTTTTTCTGACGCGCAGCTTGTTTCGCATTTTGGAGCTTGTTTAGCTCGGTGCTCTTCAATTTTTTCACCCATGATTGGAGCGATAACCAAACCAACAAGACAAGTCAATTTGATCAAGATATTCATTGAAGGACCAGAAGTATCTTTAAATGGATCACCAACGGTATCTCCTGTAACTGCTGCTTTGTGCGCGTCAGAACCTTTGTAGGTCATTTCGCCGTTGATCACAACACCAGCTTCAAAAGATTTTTTAGCGTTATCCCAAGCACCACCAGCGTTGTTTTGGAAGATGGCCCAAAGGACACCAGAAACAGCAACACCGGCCATATAACCACCAAGTACCTCAGCAGCCATTTCCCAGTCACCAGAAATAAATCCGGTTCCCAAACCAATCAAGATTGGCGTAAGAATAGTCAGTGCACCAGGAAGCATCATTTCGCGAAGTGCAGCTTTGGTAGAGATTTCTACACATTTGCCGTACTCTGGTTGTCCAGTTCCTTCCATAATTCCTGGAATTTCGCGGAACTGACGACGTACTTCGTTCACCATATCCATAGCAGCGCTACCTACAGATTTCATTGCCAAGGCAGAGAAAACGACAGGAATCATGCCGCCGATAAACAAGGCAGCTAATACAGGTGCTTTGAAGATATTGATACCATCAATACCCGTAAAAGTGACGTATGCTGCAAACAAGGCAAGTGCCGTAAGAGCTGCAGATGCAATCGCAAAGCCTTTTCCTACAGCTGCAGTAGTGTTACCAACAGAGTCGAGAACGTCTGTGCGCTGGCGAACTTCTTTAGGAAGCTCACTCATTTCGGCAACACCACCTGCGTTGTCGGCGATTGGGCCAAATGCATCAATAGCTAACTGCATTGCGGTAGTGGCCATCATGGCTGAAGCGGCAATTGCAACGCCGTAGAAACCAGCAAGTGCATAAGAACCCCAGATAGCGGCAGCAAATAAAATCACAGACGAAAAAGTAGAGATCATACCCGTTGCTAAACCAGCAATAATGTTGGTAGCAGCGCCAGTAGATGAGTTTTGTACAATACCAAGTACTGGTTTCTTGCCGAGCGCAGTGTAGTATTCAGTAAAGTAAGAAATAAGGTATCCTACAGAAAGACCTACAAGTGTTGCATAGAAAACATGGCGTGAAGGAATGGCAATAGCATCTTCTACACCGAAGAAATTCATTTGAATGGTGTCTGGAAGCATCCATTTTACCAAGAACCAACCTGCAACGGCAGATAGAATAATGGAGGTAATGTTTCCGAGGTTGAGTGCTTTTTGCACATCGTTTTCTTTTGCATCGTTAGATGAAATGCGAACGAGGAAAGTACCAATGATAGAGGCGATGATACCTACACCTGCAATCATGATTGGCAATAAGATCGGACCCATTCCATTGAAAGTACTAAGTGTTTGACCGTTTTCAGCCATATCTTTGATGATGTAGTTACCTAACACCATTGATGCTAAAACGGTAGCTACATAAGAGCCAAAGAGGTCGGCACCCATTCCGGCAACATCACCTACGTTGTCACCAACGTTATCGGCAATAGTTGCAGGGTTGCGCGGGTCATCTTCAGGAATACCAGCTTCTACTTTACCAACGAGGTCAGCACCTACGTCAGCTGCTTTGGTGTAGATTCCACCACCTACGCGTGCAAACAAAGCAATAGATTCTGCTCCGAGAGAGAAACCGGCCAAGGCCTCAAGCACCATAGTCATGTTTTTGTAGTCCCAGTTACCACCCTTCAAGAATACGCTCAAGAAGAACATGAAGAAAAGCGACAAACCTAAAACTGCCAAACCGGCAACTCCTAGGCCCATCACTGTACCACCTCCAAATGAAACTTTAAGTGCATTTGGCAATGAGGTTTTTGCAGCTTCGGTTGTGCGCACATTGGCATCGGTAGCTACGCGCATTCCGATGTTTCCTGCAATTGCAGAAAAAATGGCACCAACGATAAAGGCAGGAACAATCAACCAGTGAGTGGTGTCTACAACTTTAGATACGCCAAATAATGCAATCGATGCTAAAACCACAAAGATGGCTAGCAAACGGTATTCTGCAGACAAAAACGCCATTGCACCTTCTTTGATGCTTTTGGCAATTGTTTGCATTTTTTCATCTCCGGCAGGTTGCTTTTTAACCCATGCCATCTTTACAAGCATAAAGAGGAGTCCGATGAGAGACAATCCAATTGGAATGTAAATTACGTTCATAAATAATTTTTTAATTGAAAAATACCGGCAAAAGTAGCTGATTTCGCCTAGGAAAGCAAATACGGATTTAAAAAATAAGGGTTACATCAACCAACCCTTTTTTATCGATTAAATAAAAAAGGCCCGATTCAATCGGGCCTTTTGAAAAAGTACGAGACTTATTTATTGTTTTGTGTAAGTCGCTACGCAAGTACCTGTTCCGCCGATAAGAGGAATGGTGTTTTCGTAGGTATAAGTGATCGTGATCACATTTGCTTGGTTATTGATGCTACCAATACCTGAGAAAATAACTTGTCCGAGTGTGACATCAATGGTTTGATTTGGTACGGTAATGTTATTGCCGTTGATGGTTGCATTTGCTGTCCCACCTACTAAATTGAACATGTTGTCAATGATGAGTTCGTTAGCTGAAGCACCAGCAGTAATTGCTGGGTCTGCCGTCAAAGGGAAGGCGTTGCCACAATCGCTGGTTACAGCCCAAGTAACGAGCCAATTGTCTTGTCCGATATTGACGTTGACTGTGCGTGTTGCTGTTGTGCTCCCGTTTTCGTTGGTGGCTGTGTAGGTTACTAAGTAGGTGCCTTTGGTAGTGGCATCTACTTGGCTATTGGTAGTTACGGTTACTGAAGAGCCGTCTTTGTTGGTTGCGGTTGCACCTGCATCGGTATAGGTATCGCCCACATTGATGTTTTCAGGATTGTTGCCATTGACGGTAATGGTAGGTGTATATTTACAAGTTCCGTCGTCTTTTTTGGCTTCGGCGTTGTAGTTGACGGCATCTGGATCCATGCAGCCTTTTTTCTTGCAGCTAGCAGTTGTGCCAATAAGTAGTGCCGAAATGGCAAAAAGTGAAAGGTAAGTTTTCATAGTTTCAAAGTGTTAATGCGTACCGAAATTATGAATTTGTTGTGCAATAGGCAAATAAAACGTGATACAATTCTTTTTATTGCAAAAAAAAACGGCGCTCCTAAGAACGCCGCTTTCCAACCAAACGATAGGTCTAGTCTTGCAACACTTCAGTCTGACCAGTCGGTGTTGCGAGCGCATTTTTGATTTTAGCTTCTAGTTCTTCCATGAGTTCGGGGTTGTCTAGAAGGAGCGCTTTGATGGCGTCGCGTCCTTGGCCAAGTTTGGTTTCTCCGTAAGAGAACCAAGAGCCGCTTTTCTTGAGAATGTTGAGGTCTACGCCAAGGTCGATGATTTCACCAACTTTAGAGATCCCTTCGCCGTACATGATGTCGAATTCGGCTTTTCTAAAAGGTGGAGCAACTTTGTTTTTAACCACCTTCACTTTTACGCGGTTCCCAATTACCTCTTCACCGTCTTTGAGTTGTGTGGCTCTGCGGATATCGATGCGGATAGACGAATAAAATTTGAGTGCGTTACCACCAGTAGTGGTTTCTGGATTGCCGAACATGACGCCAATTTTGTCTCGGAGTTGGTTGATGAAAATACAGCAACAGCCAGCTTTGTTGATCGATCCAGTGAGTTTTCTCAAGGCTTTTGACATCAGGCGCGCTTGTAGACCCATTTGAGAGTCTCCCATTTCGCCTTCGATTTCGGCTTTTGGGGTGAGTGCTGCAACGGAGTCGATAACGATGAGGTCAATGGCTCCAGAGCGAATGAGGTTATCGGCAATTTCGAGTGCTTGCTCACCGTTGTCTGGCTGAGAGATCAAAAGATTGGAAATATCTACACCAAGTTTTTGGGCATAGAATTGGTCAAAGGCGTGTTCGGCATCGATGAAAGCTGCGATACCACCTTGTTTTTGGACTTCGGCAATGGCGTGGATAGCAAGGGTTGTTTTTCCCGATGATTCTGGGCCGTAGATTTCGACTACGCGTCCTTTGGGGTATCCGTTGATTCCTAAGGCGAGGTCTAGGGTGAGCGAACCAGTAGGGATCACTTCTACTTGTTCTACTGGTGCATCGCCGAGTTTCATGACGGCGCCTTTACCAAAGGTTTTGTCAAGCTTTTCCATGGTCAGTTGGAGCGCTTTGAGTTTTTCGAGGTTTTGTTCTTTAGACATATCGTTTGTTGTTGTGAGCGAGGCTCGGTGAATAATTTTTACAAAGTTGCATGCAGAAGACCGTAAACAATTTACGTTCTACTGAAAACAGGCCAAAACTTCATTGGCGTGGTCTTTGGTGTTCGGCTTTTCGAGCACTTTGATGAGCGTGTTGGTCTGATCGAAAATGAAGGTCATGCGGTGAATGCCGTCATAGACGCGACCCATAAATTTTTTGGGGCCCCAAACACCGAATTGTTGGATAATGGTTTTATCTGTGTCGGAGATCAGTGGGAAGTTCAGTTGGTATTTGTTGACGAATTTACTGTGGGCAGCAACGCTATCAGCACTGATGCCAATGACATGAACTTGCGCTGCTAAAAGGGCTTCTTGTCCGTCGCGAATACTGCAAGCCTGCGCAGTGCAACCAGGGGTGTCGTCTTTGGGGTAAAAATAAATGACGAGATTTTTGCCAGCATAAGAAGCGCTGTCGATGGGATTGCCGTTTTGGTCAGTACCAATAAAGGCTGGAAGCTTGCTTCCGATAGGTAGTGTTGTCATAATGCTTAAAAAATAATCGGTGTAACGATGAAAAACTAATCAAAAGTAAAAACTATTCACCAATAACAAAACATGATTGGCAAAAAAGTTTTATCGTTGTCCGTATTTTAACAGACGAAAAAGAAAGACACACCAAGAAATGATGCTAATTGCGCCACCAATTGGCGTCACTGGACCTAAAAAGCGGAAAGCTTGTTGACCCCAAAAATGTTGGCCTAAGACCAACCCATAAATCGAAAAACAAAATAAAAACATACCGATGAGCATGGCCCAGCAAATTCCTTTGATCGCGAATGCAAAGCGCTCACCATTCAAAGATAGGACCAATACACCCATAGACAGGAACCCTTGATAACGAACACCAACCTCAAAAGTCTGCAATTGTGACGCTTCGAGTATTTCTTTGAGTGCGTGTGCCCCGAAGGCACCAAATACGATAGAAAGCATGATCAGAAGCCCTGCAAAAAAAGTAGTTTGTTTTTCCATACTGCGAAATTGTGAAAAAAAGCGAAACGCGGTGTATCTTTGCACTCATGCGTTTGGGAAGTATTTTATTGGCGCTCTTTTTTTTGTTTGCTTGCGAACAAGCCAAACCGCGTTCCTACGACTATATCCAATATAATTCCTTTGACCTCACCCCATTTGATTTAGCGGCTACCATCATGTTGCCAAATGCAAGTGCCGGTATTGGCACCTCAATGAAACCAACGGTCGCATATGAATTGGGTGGTTTCAAGTGGCAGCTCAGCGTAGGTCGCAATTTCACTTTGCTCATCGAAGACTACGGTGATTACGCCTACCGTTTTGCCGAGTTCAAGCGCAAATTGCTCAAGCCAAATAAATTTTTTGAAATAGAAATTGTCAAGGAAGCTAAAAATATCCTGATCTACAGAAGAAAAGTAAAAGGCGAGTTCATCGCTCAAAAAAATGCGCGTTTTTATATTTACAGCGTGCGTCGCATTGGTCCAAATTATTATGAAATCATGAACCGCGAGCAAGGAGACACCAAAAAGGTGGTCGATTTCATGTATCACACCATCCAATCATTAAAAGCTAAAAATGAGCATCAATAGAGAAGACGTACTTGCTGTCCTCGGGAAAATCACCGAGCCCGATCTCAAAAACGATTTAGTAAGCCTCAATCTCATTGAAGACTTGCAAATCAACGAGCGACAAATTCAGGTTGCGGTCAAAATTTCCAATCCCGCACTTCATGCCAGAAAGCGGATGCAAGAAGCCATCGAATTCAATCTCAAGCGCGTTTTTGGTCAGGATATCAGCATTGCTTGCCAGATCCAAGGGCTAGATGCGCAGAGCAGAACTGCCCGCAGAAAAATCTTGCCCGATGTCAAGCATATTATTGCCGTCGCTTCTGGAAAAGGCGGTGTCGGTAAATCTACCATTACCGCTAACTTAGCGGGTGGCCTTGCCAAAAAAGGATACCGCGTAGGCATTGTCGATGCCGATATTCATGGCCCCTCGATGCCCACCATGTTTGATCTCGTAGGTGAACGCCCAAAAATGACCGACGTCAACGGGCAAGCACTCATAGCGCCAATAGCATCTAACGGCATCCAAATTTTATCGATTGGTTTTTTCACGAGCCAAGACGACGCCGTTGTTTGGAGAGGCCCAATGGCATCTAAAGCGCTCACACAATTATTCACTGACGCACATTGGGGCGAACTCGATTTCTTGCTCGTCGATCTTCCGCCCGGCACAAGCGACATCCATCTTTCCCTGATGCAAACCGTTCCGCTCGATGGCGTCGTGATTGTCAGTACCCCGCAAGAAGTCGCTTTGGCAGATGCCCGCAGAGGAATTCAAATGTTCAGACTCGATTCATTTAAAGTTCCTATTGTCGGCATTGTTGAAAATATGGCCTACTTCACGCCTGCTGAATTGCCAGACCATAAATATTATATTTTCGGTCGAGATGGCGCAAAGAATTTGGCACAAGGCATGCAAGTGCCATTTTTGGGCAGTATTCCGCTTGTTCAAGGAGTGTGTGAAGCTGGCGACGCTGGCAGACCCGCTGTTTTTCAGCAAAATACACCAACTACCAAGGCATTTGAAGAATTAGTTCATAACTTTGAGACTGAATTGAACGCAATTATTGCAACGCGCAAAAATCCAGCATGACCCACAACAAAGAAGCACTTCGCACCAAGGTCCTAGATGCCCTCGAGCAGCTTAGGCCATTTTTGCACGCCGACGGCGGCGATATGGAACTCGTCGACATCACCGATGACGCTATTGTTCAGGTGAGGTTGCTCGGTTCGTGCAGCGATTGCTCGATGTCTAAAATGACCCTTAAAGGAGGTCTCGAAGAAGCGCTCAAAACGGCGGCGCCAGAGCTCAAAGGTGTAGTAGCGGTCTAAACTCATGAAAATCCGATTTTTTGTAGTAGGTAAAACAGCTTTCGAGGACCTCAAAGTTGGTGAGCAGCGCTACGCACAACGCCTTGCGCATTATTGCACGTTTGAACGCCTAGATCTTCCCGATATCAAAAATCCCAAGGCATTAAGTCAGGCGCAAATCAAAGACAAAGAGGGGGTACTGATTTTATCCAAAATAAATCCGACCGATTTTGTCATTTTGCTCGATGAGAACGGCAAAGATTTCAGCTCTGTGGCATTTGCAGATTGGATTGCCCAAAAACAAATGCAACACAATGGTGCTTTTGTTTTTGTCATTGGCGGAGCTTACGGTTTTAGCCAAGCTGTTTACGAGCGTGCACAATTCAAATTGTCTTTATCGAGCATGACCTTTTCACATCAAATGGTGCGCATGATTTTTTTAGAGCAGCTTTATCGCGCCTTTAGCATTCTCAAAGGCGAACCTTATCACCATGCCTGAAAAAATCTTTTTACACGAACTCCACTTCAAAAAGCCCGCCGGCACCAGCCGAGGTATTTTGTATACCAAACCTTCTTGGATATTCAGCTATGAATTACCAAATGGTTTGATCGCTCAGACAGAGTTTCCAATTATACCAGGTTTGTCGCCTGAATTCATCGACAGAACGCAATATGAATCGGAACTGAACTCTTTTTTGAATGAGGTGCGGCCGATGATTTTATTGTGGTCAGCAACTGATTTCTTTACTAATGCTTCCTTTCTCGATTTGATTGCCAAATGGCGCGACTATCCTTCATTTATATTTGGTTTAGAAGTGTTGATGCTTGCCATCAAGGCAAAGGGGAGCAATATTCTATTCGATACGCCTTTTACCAGACAAGAAAACACTATTCCTATAAACGGTCTGGTTTGGATGGGAACGCTTGCAGATATGCGCAGCCAAGCCTTAGAAAAAATTGCCGCTGGTTTTCAAACAGTCAAGCTCAAAATTGGGGCCTTGGATTGGCCCGAAGAATTGCGCTTGCTTCAAGAATTGCGAGCCAACGCACCTCATTTAACGATTCGCGTCGATGCAAATGGAGCATTTAGCGCAGCGCAAGCTCCAGAAGTGCTTGACCAATTGGCGTCTTTAAATGTTCATAGCATCGAGCAACCGATTGCCGCAGGGCAGCTTGACGCCATGAGGCAATTATGCGCTCATACACCGGTGCCCATTGCACTAGATGAAGAGTTAATCGGCGTCCATGCACGAGCCCAAAAGTGTACTTTGCTCGATGCCATACGGCCGCAATACATCATTTTGAAGCCGAGTTTACACGGTGGTTTGAGCGGGGTTCGAGAATGGATTCAATTAGCTGAAGATAGAGGCATTGGTTGGTGGCTCACTAGCGCACTCGAAAGCGCAATTGGCCTGAGTGCCATTGTTCAATTCGGCGCTTGTTATGATTTGAAATTGCCACAAGGTTTTGGAACAGGTGCCCTCTACACCAATAATTTTGAGTCGTGCTTGGCCATTGAAGAGGGCCATATCCGATGGGTCAGCGGCTCAGACAAGGACTGATTTCCGTACAATTTTGGTAAACCATATCGTGCAAGATCAATTGTGCGGCAAGTGCTAATTGGGTATAGTTTTGAGAGTTATTGCCAAATCCAGCTGCACTATTTTGCCACATGGCTTTGATCAGTTCTTGCGAACCCTCTGTGGGCTGAATTTTATCGACAACTGCCGCTACATTGAGTGCACCTGCATGGTACACGTGTAATACAAACAAGCGGAACCACAAATCTGTCTCGTTATAGCTGAGTTGGTGTTTCTCCAAAATGCGTTTAGCTTCGGGTATACAAACGCGTCTAATGAGTTGTGCTGCACCGTAAGCGGAACGGTCAAAATCTTTGCGTTCATCTGTTGTACTGTTTACAACCAAACCCATAGATCTGGCCACGCCGGGCATGAGCTGAAAAGCACCATAGGCACCTGTCGAGGATTTGCGCATAAGCGCAGGGCTTTCAATCAACAGAATAGATTGCGCATACCATGGATCTACTCCGTAGCGCTCAAAGGCAGCAACTCCTTTGTCTAGGCTCGGATATACTTCTGTAAAACGGTAGAAATCATTTTTGCCAGTGGTGACATAAATACGGGTGTCGCTTGGCAAGCCATTTGCTTCGCGATAAGCCTGTCTAGTGCTGTCTTTTTGAGCTTCGGTTTGGGCGTTCCAGTCGCGAATCGCCATTTGATCGAGGATCTGACGGTTTGCGGCTACGTTAATCAGACAAGAATCTGGCGACAGCAACATGATTTTTTTCCAGAACTGCGCTTGTGGAAGTTGGTCCCAGCGGTCTTCGAAAAGCGCTTCGGCGTGCATGATGGTTTGGACTCCCGAAGCTTGTGTCACTTTAATTTTGTCGGCCTCCCAGTTATCTAGGGGTTGGGCGCCGACAAACACGCTGATTGAACAAAAAGCAATGAAGGAGAGGAGGTGTGTCATTTTCATTTTCTAAAAATACAAATAACCGCTGTCGACCTCAAAAGTTACAATAACTAAGTATACACATTGTCGTGTTGAAATTGCTTATTTTTGGCTCATGCAACTATTGAAGAAGGTCCTTATTGCCCCACTGATTTTAATGGTGCGTTTATACCAATGGCTTATTTCACCACTTTTTCCGCCGAGCTGCCGCTATACACCTACTTGTTCTGCTTACATGGTAGAAGCGCTACAAATTTGGGGGCCTTTCAAGGGAACATATCTGGGCCTCAAGCGCATTGGCAGTTGTCATCCGCGCGGTGGTTTTGGCTACGACCCCGTCCCTAAACGCGATCCGGAAGCGCCTTGCGCTGCTGCAACACCCGATAATAATTTAGAAAAGTAAGGTAGTCAGGTGCTGAAGCCAAGCGTTCTTCGGCATCGTGCGCATTCGTTTGGTCTTTCGAGCTTTCTAAGAAAACAAACCATTCCCAAAGTTTATTGGTAGCTGCACTTCGTTTGATCGGAAAGTCTGCTGCGCGAATGCTACTGAAAAAATGCAGTGACTTTTGTGCTCGAGTCAGCAGCACATTGAGTCTTCTACTACTTTGCGCTTGCGCCATCGGGCCAATCTTCAGACTAAATTGTTCTGCTTCGTTTTTAGCATATCCAAAACTGATCATGAGTATTTCGCATTCCTCCCCTTGAACTTGTTCTAATGGGAGGAAAAACGCACTGCGATCTTGAATGCGCTGTTCAAGTTGTGCTTGTTCGGCGCCCGTCAATTGCGCATAAATACAGTTCAATTGGATCTCTGAAAAAGCAACAACCCCAATTTTTTGCTTGTTCTTCAGTTGCTTGCGCAGTTCTTGAACAAGTGCGCGAGCTTCTTCGATATTTTGTTGTTGTTCGTAGCGCCCTTTTTCAATGAAATGATCAAATAAACCATTAGCTGAATTGAATTGAGCTGGCCAGGCCATCAAGGTGTTTTCGTAAAAATGAAAATTAGAAAAGGCAATTAAACTTGGGTCTTCGCTTCGGTAATGGTAACGGAGGTTGTAGCGCGGAAGATAAAAAGCAGCTTGATGAAGGAGGTCTACAACTCCTTCCGCACTTTGACCAAAATAGGATTGAGGTCGCATTTGTTGGGGGTCTCCAGCTACAACAATTCTAGAAACGCGCTGCAAAGCGCCAACGGCATGGCTGAGCGGGAGCTGGCTTGCTTCGTCAAAAATGCCGAGATCAAAGTGTTCGCTCTCCATTGGCAATACTTTTGCCAAGTTCGTGGGTGTACTGAGCCAAACCGGGAAAATCACTTTAAGCCAGGCTGCAGCTGGGCCTTCAAAAAGAGAAGCAATAGGAGCGTGCTGCCGGGTCTTGGCCATTTCTTTCACCAAAATTGCTTTGCCTTTGCGCAGCGCTTGTCTTTGTTCCTTTTGGACTGCAGAAAGTTGATGTAGTGGTGCCTCGAGGAGGTCTTGAAGTGCTTTAAATTGTTGTTGCTGGCTTTGTGCGATTTGCTGCGCATTGTGCAGCCAATTTGCTTGTTCTTGCTGCAGATCTTTGTCAATGAACCCTAGAAATTGATCGTTGGTAAATGCAAAGAGCGCCGGGTAATTGAGTCGGAGGTCGGCCCAAAATTCTTCGGTTAATTGCATTTGCAATGCTTGTGTATCTGACCCAAATTCCCAGAGCTCGTATGGTAAAGCCACGAGTAATTGGTGCTGATCAGCGAGTTGGGGGAAGGCGCTTTGCATAGCTTCTGACAACAAAGTCAAATTCGACGCCAATGGCGTAAATAATTGTTGATGCAGTTGCTGAAATTGGTGCGCGTACTGATGCACTTTACAATATGCTTGGACCTCGGACTGACTCAAGTTTCGGTACCACTGCCATACGGCACCATTGTGTTGCTTGAGCAAGGATGCAAGTAAACCGTTCACTTCCTCTAAATTTTGAATACCCAAACCAGCAAAGTGCTCTTTGATTTTGGCAATTTGCTTCTGGCTTTGCCAATATTTTTTGAGCTTATTTTCCAGCTGTTTGAGGTCGAGGCCCGACATGCGCAACCAGGTGTTTTCGAGTTTTCTCCATTTGCGCTTGTCTAGCCATCGGGTTGCCCCTGAAGCTTTTTTGAGCAGCTCCCATTCGGCCAGCGTAGGTATCTGTTTCCAAACCTGTAGTTCTTGCAACAATTCTTCTTGTTGGGCACAAGACTGTTGGTATAAGTAGAGCTGCTTGAGCTCAAGGCTGGGGTCTTGGTCTAGTACTGCAGCGTAAGTTTGAAAGATTTTTCCTTCAAACTGAATACAGCGCAAGCTCTGTTCGACGAGCACAGTCAGTTCGTCTACATGATGTATCGGGTATTTTTCTTGCAATTGCACAAGTAAGTCTTGCCATTGTAACCAAGCGTTATTGAAGTCTAGGGGTCTAGCCTCTTGCCAGTATTTTTGTAACATCGGGAGGATTGCTCGGGTAGTTGCTTGACATTGCTCCAAGAGGTTTTGCTTGCCGAGCCATGTTTGCCAACGCTTGCTGGGTCTTTTTAAAGATTTTTTGGGTTTGCCAAAAGTTGCCAGGATTTCAGTCAAATTCAGCTCGGTTTCGCGCTCAATCAGTTGGCGTTGTTGCCAATAATCGGCGCCCAGAAAGCGCTCGTGAGGATGCCATTTTTGTTGAGATGCAGCGTTTTGCAACAGCCGTTCGAACTGCAATTGTAGTTTCTTGTAAAACAGTGCAGCCGTTTGGTTGTCTTTGAGCAAAATACAAAAAGGATCGAGTTGTTGGGATGCCAATTTGCCTACCAAGACCTCTAGTGCAACGGGTTTGTCGGAGATCACCAGCACTGTTTGCCGGTTGTAAATAGCACGACCAATGGCGGCACTCAAGACATTTGATTTGCCCGTTCCCGGTGGGCCGTAGATCACTAAAGACCCTTTTCCAATTTGATCAAGCGCGGCATGCTGATCGGGGTCAAGAGGCCCAATTTGCGCAGCTTCCCAAGTGTTAGAATATTCTGATTCTGCTGCAGTTGAGTCGCCAATGATTTGATGTAAAGCGCTTGAATACTGTGTTTGCAGTTGCAGGGCTTCCCATTCTTTACGCAGTTCGTAGCGCTGTGGATGTAAATTTGCAAAACCAGTTGTCGGAAGGTAACTCAGAAAGAGCCCTGTAGACAGTAACGCTTTAATATAGTTTTCGGGTTCTTGCTCTGTGAGCTCAACATTCAGGTTTTTTTTGAGCTGCAGACTTATAAACGGATTTAAAAAAGCTGCTTCTTCGAATGCTAATTTTTGACCTTGTGGATTAAAAGTGGTGCATTCGCGCAGGAATACAGGTGTTTGCAATAGCTGCGTTCCTTTTTTCCACGTGAGTAAGCCCTCGAAATGGACAAGCGCAATAACACCTCTTTCGCGTTCAATGCGCCGAACTTCTCTTAAAAGTTGACGGCTTTCTTGAGTGTCATTCCAGAGCTCAGTTTCTGTGTTTAAAATGGCAGAGGAAGTCAGGTCTATTAATGGGTCGTTGGCTCGAAGTTGCAATAACTCGGCTTCCCATGAGCGTAGATATTCCTGAACCAATCCCGACATTTGGTAAAGTTAGCACCAATCCATCGAATAAAAAACCTAAATTTGGCATATAAATAGACTCATGAAAACGCTCATACTCAGCCTCTTTTTAGTTTCAGTAGGCACTTTATTTTCACAAATCACCCTGCAGGTCAACGATTTTGCAACTGCCAACGACACCGTTCGCATGAGCCTGGCCAATCCATTTACAATTGATCTTCAGAATACGGGAGCCAATGCCGTATGGGATTTTTCGCAACTTAGTGCTCAAAGTCAGACTTTGATTGATTACAATCCAATTGGTTTTGGTTCGCTCTTGATCATTGCCACCTATGGCCCAATTGCCTCCACGCCCTACAAAGCGACCTATTTCAACCTGACCAATGACCTACCGTTAGACCAATTTTCTGCATTCTTGCCCATTGAACTCTCCAATCTGAGCCAATATACGCGCCGAACCAGTTCTGAAATCAATAGCATCGGTTATTCGATTGATGTACAGGGGCAAGGAGTACCATTTAAATCAGACACCATCGAAACCCGTTACGCTTTACCCCTCCAATTCAACGACACCTATACATCAAGAGGTTACACCTACATCGATCTCAATCCGGCCACTGACATCAAATTTATTCAGCACCGCGAGCGCAATTCTGTGGTAGATGGCTGGGGTACCCTCACTACGCCACTGGGCACTTTTCAAGCACTGCGTATTCGTCATGACATCACCGAAAACGACTCCATCTACCAAACCTTTTTTGGCACCGGCTCTTGGATTGCTCCTCCTGGTTTTGTCACGACTGAATACGAATGGTGGACCACAGGTAAAAAAGAATTTTTAGTGAGGGCTACAGTAGGTGGTTTTGGTCAAAACCAAGGCGCAGCCACCATTGAATACCAAGACATCTACCTTGGTTTAGACGCCAGTATCGACGAACCCACTTCCAAAATAGAATTCTACCCCAACCCCGCAGCAGATTGGTGTTTTTTCAAAAGTACTACACCCTTCGATGCAATTGAAATTTACAATTTGAATGGTCAAGTTGTTGCACGTCACGAAAATGCCGCATTACAGGGCTTTTTTGATATTTCAGCGCTGCAAACCGGAACCTACACCATTCATGTGCATACCTCAAAAGGGGTTCTTCACAAAAAGCTCGTCAAACTTTAATACCTTTACTGCGGCAAATCAGTCTATCGCTTTTCATTTGAAAAGAGGAAAGTCCGGGCAGCGCAGAGCATCGTACTTCTTAACGGGAAGGGTTGCAATAAGGAATTGTTGCAATACAGCTAGTGCCGCAGAAAACAAACTACCTCGGCTTGCCGAGGAAAAGGTGAAAAGGTGAGGTAAGAGCTCACCGCGGGTGCAGTAATGCACTTGGCAGGGTAAACCTTACGAGCTGAAAGACCAAATAAACCGAGGTCTGCGCAAGCAGAACGAGCTGCTCGCTCGTCTCGGAGGGTAGGTCGATAGACGCTGCGCGCGAGTGCAGTGCTAGATAAATGATAGACACCAACGCTGCGTGCAGCTATTGGTACAGAACCCGGCTTATGATTTGCCATTTTTTTTAATCATCAGCAATGTTGCATCACATCATTTCAGAATTAGAAAGGATCCAAGACAGCCAGCGCGCTCCTGCCATGGAAGCCTACATGAAAAACCGCTTCGCCTTTTTAGGAGTGGCTGCAGGCCCCAGAAAAAACGTCTTTAAACCATTCAAGCAAGAATGGAGCAATCTTTCAACTCCCAAGCGCTGGGATTTCATTTATGAATGTTGGCAGCACGACGCAAGAGAACTGCAATACATCGCCTTAGATGCGCTGCTTTCCGATTACAAAAAAAGAGTGGTGGCCTCAGATATTGATCACCTTGAGTTTTTAATCACCCAAAAATCGTGGTGGGACACCATTGATTTGTTAGTATCTCACGTGGTTGGCACTTACGCCAAGAAATTTCCGCAAGAATTTGCAAGTCGGGCGCAAGAATGGCACGCTTCTTCTCATTTTTGGTTACACCGTTCTTTATTGATTTATCAGCTCAAATTTAAACAAGAAACTAACCTCGATTTGCTTCAGTTCTACATCCATAGCTTTAAGTGGAATAAAGAGTTTTTTGTACAAAAAGCCATCGGTTGGTCTCTGCGCGAGGTATCTAAATGGAATCCTGCTTGGGTGCGCCAAATTGTAGAACAAGAGGGGCTAACGGGCTTGGCCAAACGCGAAGCACTCAAATATGCCGCATTGGTTTAGGCAGTAACATTGGTGCTATTCTCTCCAGATTTCGTATTTTCACGGCCTATGAAAGCATACCAACTTCTTTTTTTATTGGCCCTGTTCCACGCGGCCAATTTGTTTGCGCAGTTTGGTCCAGAAAATGGCTTAAAGGCTTCTGCGCCAACCTACATCTTGATCCAAAATGCCACTATTATGGTGCAGCCTGGGCAAACGCTCGAGTCTGCAGACCTTCTCATTAAAGACGGTAAAATCGTTTCGGTTGGTAAAAACATTAAACAAGAAGGTGCAGTTGCACATGATTACACTGGTAAAGTCATCGTCCCCGCATTTATCGATTTGTATTCAAGCGTTGGCCTGGACCCTTTCACATTTAAAAATAACGGATGGAGACCACAACTGGAAACCAACAAAGAAGGCGCTTATTATTGGAACGAGGCCGTGCATCCAGAACTCGCTGCAGCAAGTGCTTTCAAATTTGTGCCAAGCAGTACAGATCAACTTCAACAAGCAGGGTTTGGTTTTGCGATAACGCATCATATGGACGGCATTGTGCGCGGGAGTGCAGCTTGTGTTTCATTGGGCCAAACAGAAGTACACAAACAAATCATTGCACCAAGGGCAGCACAAGTGTTTTCTTTTGCCAAAGGCGGCAGTCATCAATCTTATCCGTCGTCGCAAATGGGCTCCATTGCGCTTTTGCGTCAGGCGCTGTACGACCTCGACTACTACAGTAAAAACAAAGCCATTTTACCCTATTCTGTTTCTATGACAGAATGGGAAAGCCAACGCAATTTACCCATCATCTTTAAGACAGAAGATAAGTGGGAAATTCTTCGTGCCCACAAAATTGCAAGCGAATTCAAAACCGAATTTTTATACATCGGTTCGGGTAATGAATATGCAATTGCCAAAGAACTCAAATCAAAAGGAGTCAAGGTGGTTTTACCGCTGGTATTCCCAGAGGCCTATGATGTGAATGATCCTTATTTAGCCAGAGAAATCCCACTTTCTGACCTCAAGCACTGGGAAAGCGCTCCAGCCAACGCCATGCTACTTAAAAAAGAAGGACTCGACATCGCTTTGACGTCTTTTGGACTCAAAAATTCGGATCAATTCTGGACTGCGCTGCGCAAAGCAATCTCCCGCGGACTCTCTGCCCAAGATGCCATGGCGGCTCTAACCACCGTTCCCGCAGCCTGGGTGGGCTTGACGGCTCAAGTAGGTACTTTAGAAACAGGCAAATGCGCGAGCTTTTCGGTCTACACCGCGGATCCGTTTGCCTTTGAGGCGCAATTGCTTGAATCATGGAATTTAGGGGAGGTGCGTTATTGGAAAACGGCAACTGCGAACCATATTTTGGGAACTTACAATGTTCAGTTACCCGGCCAAAATTACGAGCTGGTCATCACGGGTTCAAATGAAAAACCTCAAGGTAAAATAAGTTATAAATCGAGTACCGATACACTATCTACCAAAGCTGCTATTCAATTCAAGCAAGATGATATCGCTATCCAATTCCTCTCTATTGGTAAGCCTTCACTGCAACTCATTCAGTTGCACGCCAAAGTGATCAAGAATGGAATGGTACTCGAAGGCGATGGTACTGATGCCAATGGCCAATGGTTCCATTGGAGTGCTATTCAACAACAAACAACAGCCAAGGTAGCTCCAACGGCAATCAAGCCCGACACCACTCAATACGGACAGGTTTGGTTTCCAAATATGGCTTTCGGCACAAGCACCAAAGCCAGTGCCCAAACGATATTATTCAAGGACGCAACCGTCTGGACCAACGAAAAAGAAGGAATCGTGAAAGGCGCCGATGTATTGGTTGTCGGTGGCCGCATCAAACAAGTGAGTCGTCAGTCTATTGCTGCACCGGCTGGCGCCAGAGTCGTCAATGCGTCGGGCTTGCACCTGACATCGGGTATCATCGATGAGCACTCTCATATCGCTATTTCTAAAGGCGTCAATGAGGGTGGCCAAGCGATTACTGCCGAAGTCAGTATCGCCGATGTCGTCAATTCCGACGACATCGATATTTACCGCCAATTAGCCGGTGGCGTCACGGCTGCTCAACTTTTACACGGCTCTGCGAATCCAATCGGTGGTCAATCCGCGCTCATCAAGCTCAAGTGGGGGGTGAGCCCCGATGAAATGCTCATTGCCAACGCTCCAAAATTCATTAAGTGCGCACTGGGTGAGAATGTGAAGCAGGCCAATTGGGGCGACTTCAATACCGTCCGTTTTCCGCAGACAAGAATGGGTGTAGAGCAAGTTTTTTACGATGGTTTCTACCGCGCAAAAGCTTATCAAAAAGAGTGGGAGGCCTATCGTTCCGGCCAACAAAAGGCTGCACCTCGCATCGATTTAGAACTAGAGGTACTGTCCGAGATTTTGCGCTCCGAACGCTTTATTACCTGTCACTCCTATGTGCAGTCAGAAATCAATATGCTCATGCATGTGGCAGACTCTATGGGCTTTCGAATCAATACCTTTACCCATATTTTAGAAGGTTATAAAGTCGCAGACAAAATGCAAAAACACGGCGTTGCAGGCTCTACTTTTTCAGATTGGTGGGCCTATAAATTTGAGGTCAACGACGCCATTCCGTATAATGCTGCATTAATGACTGAGCAAGGCGTTTTGGTATGCATCAATTCAGACGACGCTGAAATGGGCCGCAGACTGAATCAGGAAGCGGCAAAAACCATCAAGTATGGCGGCCTGACCGAAGAACAAGCCTGGAAATTGGTGACGCTCAATCCCGCAAAAGCCCTGCATCTCGATGACCAAATGGGTAGTATCAAAGCGGGAAAAGCTGCAGATTTAGTGCTTTGGACTTCGAATCCACTGAGTATTGAAGCGCGGGTTTCACTCACTATGATCGATGGCGTGGTTTACTACGAAGAAGCCATGCAAGCCCAAAAACAGCAACAAATTGAACAGGAGCGCACGCGGATTTTAAGTCTGATGCTTGCCGCAAATGAAAGAGGCGAAGCGAGTAAAACCCCGCAAAAGAAAGTGAAAAAACACTACCACTGCGACACCTTAGGTGAAGAAGCAACCGAAACAGAAAATTCCCATTGATATGAAAGCGTTCTTATTTTTCTTCATTGCCTGCTGCGGCACTGCTTTGCAAGCGCAGCGCATTTTGCTTTTGCATGGTACGGCACACATTGGCAACGGTACGGTTGTCGAGTCGGCAGCTATTGGCGTGGTCAATGACCGCATTACTTTTGTTAAAAATTCATTGACCCAAACTTTTACTGCCAAAGATTGGGACACCATCATCAATTGCAATGGGCAACATTTTTATCCAGGATTGGTTTCTGCCAACAATACGCTTGGCCTCACAGAAATTGATGCCGTGCGCGCTACCCGCGACTTCAATGACGTCGGCGACTGGAACCCACATGTGCGTTCGTTGATTGCTTTTAATGTCGAATCAAAAGTAGTCGAGACAGTCCGAACTAACGGTGTTTTATTGGTGCAGGCAACGCCTCGCGGTGGCTGGATTTCAGGAAGTTCTGCGGTCATGAAACTCAGCGGCTGGAACTGGGAAGATGCCACGGTGATAGGCGTAGACGGCATCCACCTCAATTGGCCTTACAATAAAGATTCTTATGCCAAAGACAAACAACAAATTTATTCCTTTTTTGAGTTGGCCAAGACTGCAGCGTTTGATCGTAGAGAGCGGCTTTCCGACCTCAGAATTGAGGCAATGAAGGCTTGTTTCACCGGTACTAAACGCGTGTATATCCATGCAGAAAGCGTCCAACAAATTGTCGACATCATCGATTTTGCGGCGGCGATGAAGATCGCATATCCAGTTATTGTGGGTGGTTACGACGCCTACTTGGTTGGTCCGAAACTCCGCGATGCGCACATACCGGTCATGCTCTCTCGCGTACACAGCCTCCCTCAGCGCGAGGATGAACCCACCGATTTACCTTATCGTTTACCAGCGCTGCTCAAAGCCCAAGGCATCCCGTTTTGCATCCAAAATGATGGAGACATGCAAGCCATGAATACCAGAAATTTGCCTTTTCAGGCCGGAACAACAATGGCATATGGTCTTACGGAAGAAGAGGCTTTGAAAGCCATTTCATTGAGTGTCTGCCAAATAATGGGCATTGACCAAGACTACGGAACATTAGAAGTCGGTAAAAAAGCAACTTTGTTTGCGTCAAAAGGCCCTGCCCTTGATATGAAAACCAATCAAGTGACGACCATTTTAGTCGATGGAAAGTTTGTTTCGACGAGCAATTTCCAAGAACAGCTCTACCTCAAATACCGACAGAAATACCAGACTGAATCTAAATCGGAATAAATTGGTGTAACTTTTGTATGGGTTCATCGTCTTAGCGCTGTTTTATGACTGTTCAGCAATACAATGAATGTGTGAAAGAATTCGCAGATCGGCTTTATCGCTTCGCATTGAAAAATGTAGGCGATCCCGATTTAGCCCAAGACTTCGTTCAAGATGCATTTGAGCGATTGTGGGTTCGGGTCGATACCGTCGATTACCAGCGCGTGAAGTCCTATCTTTTTCGAACGATCGTCAACCTACAAATTGACCGCGCTCGTCGTCAGCAGTTGCAGCACCAGCACCTCAACTCGCTCCCAGATCCCGTTCAAGATGCAGGGGTTGCTCACGACGTTCAAAAGCTCATTGACGACGGCGTTGCCCAGCTCACGGAAATCCAGCGCATGGTACTTACCCTTCGCGATTACGAGGGCTACAGCTATCAAGAAATTGCCGAGCTCACTCATATTTCAGTCGATCAAGTCAAAGTTTATATTTTTCGAGCGCGCCGCTTTTTAAAACAATACATAGGAAAAATGGAGGTTCTGATATGAAGAATACCGAAGCACATATCGCACATTTATTGCTATCCTACCACGAGGGTACCTTGAGTTCATCTGAAAAGCTAGAACTCGAAGCACTTTTGCTACAAAACCCCGAACTATCCCAAGACCTCGAGGACTACCCCTATTTAGTGGCACCTCAGACAACCTTTAACCACGAGCATTTACTTCGTGCCGAGCTCGAAAACTTAACGATTTACGATGGCGAAGAAGGCCACCCTTATGAAAAACTAGCCATTGGTAAGTTAGAAGAATTGCTGACAAAAGCCGATAGGCAAATAGAAGCGAG